>Ga0335081_10000031_pt1 | contig 252748 bp, 191 predicted proteins | sample Lox_Sample_35_FD_206713 | JGI IMG/M metagenome (GOLD analysis project Ga0335081, IMG submission 206713) | Soil microbial communities from Loxahatchee National Wildlife Refuge, Florida, United States - Lox_Sample_3.5 | ecosystem: Environmental > Terrestrial > Soil > Wetlands | place: USA... | reverse complement strand
CATAGGAGATAACCCCTTTCTGCTTGGGTTACCTTAATTATGAGCCTACGAATTAAAAACAGTATGTATCCGATAGGTATTCGGTTACATTTAATTTGAGCCTACGCGCCGGTCCGGGAAACGAAGTATTTTATTGAACCTTAAACCACTATAGCGTATAATAGTTGTGATATCGGTACCGGGAGAAGCCCTCAATGGCAGCGTTGGACAAAACAAATGATGAAGAAATCCGGCGGCTGGTGTACGATTTCTTCGCCGAAGAATGCGATATTGACCCGTCGAAGCTTTCCGACAGCACCAACATCATCGAGGAGCTCGAGGGAGACTCCCTCATGCTGCTGTCGCTGCTCGAGATCGTCCGCAAGAGGTACGGCCTCAAGATAGAGCTCAAGGTGCTCGGCAAGCACCTCATGAAAAAACCGGCCAACACCATCGGCCAGGTGGTGGAACTCACGCTGAAAATTGTGAGACACGGTGACAACATCGTTAACGTGGACGTTTGATTCCCGCCTTCCGCTGCTCTCCTGCGGCATTGATTCGGAGCGCGTTGCACGCTTTGGAAAATGGCGCAATGATAAAACAGAATTCCTGCCGTTCGTATTCACCGAAAGAGAGCGATCCCATTGCCGGATGATGCATAATCCGGCGTTCGGCCTGTGCGCGGCGTTCTGCGTGAAAGAGGCGCTGCTGAAGGCAATCGGCCGTGCGTACGACTTTACCGATTGCGAATTTCTCTACCATAAAAATCCGCGAAAATGCCGGTTATCGATTGCGGGAAAAACACGCGCTCGGATGGAAAAAATTCATCCAGTCGCAAAGCTTCTCAATCCGGTCGAAGGTCAAATGTCCGCCATCATCTATCTTTTCGGCGGCGTATGAACATACTTCTGATCAACCCTCCACGGTCTCCAGAAAATGCGATTCTGGCGCATGCGCCCGAGGCCGCGAAGCGTTTCATCCACAAGAAGCTCATCGGCCCGCCGCTCGGACTTTTGACCGTTGCGGCGGCGGTGAAGGAACACAATGTCACCGTTCTCGACACGAAGGCCGAATACGACAGCAATCCGCATGCGCCGGCATTGGAAGCGCTTGTCCGGCAGTACTGCGAAAAAACCAAACCGGAAATCATCGGCATCACCTGCATCGCGTCCGAATTCCCGGACAGCATGAGAATACTGGAAAGCGTGAAACAATGGGACCCCGGCGTGCTCACGGTCGCGGGCGGACTTCACGCCTCGCTGTGCCCGCAGGACTTTGCAGGTACTCTCGTGGACATTGTTTGCTCGGGCCAGGCGGGCCAGACGTTCCGGGAGATTGTGAGTGAGCGGGCGGGAAAACGAGAATATCTTTCTATCGGCGGGACATATGTTAACACGCCTGCAGGGTTTCAACAGTCACAATGCCCGCCGGGAAAAATTAATGCCGTTGTAGATGATCCTATTCTTCCAGACAGGTCATATATAAAACAATGGCTCCCTGCCTACCGGATGCCGCACAGCGAAAAAAACATCACCTACATCAACACTTCCTACGGATGCCCGTTCAAATGCTCGTTCTGCTCCATATGGCCGCAGTGGAAGGGCAGGTATTTCCTGCGCGACACCGAGAGCATCATCGCCGAGCTGCGCTCGCTTGAGGATTACGGCATCGTGCGCTTTGCAGACGCGAATTCGGTCATCGACGAGGCGTACACGCACCGCTTGTTCTTCCGCATCGCCGAGGAGCGGCTCGACAAGGAATTCGTGATGGACATCCGCGCCGACACCGCGGCGAACAACCCGAAGCTCGTGGAGCGCATGGCAAAGGCGGGCCTCAAGGTGGCGATCTGCGGGTTCGAATCGTTCCGCAAAAGCGAGCTTGACGCGTATAACAAGCATTTCGACCCTTCGCTCATCCGCAAGGCGGTTTCGGTGTTTCACGACAACGGCGTGCAGGTGCGCGGCAATTACGTGGTCCCGCCCGATTACGACGAGCAGGACTTCGATGCCCTCGCCGTGTTCGCCGACGCCCAGCGCGTGACATACGCGGGTTACACCGTGCTCACGCCCATGCCCGGCACGGAGCTTTATTCGAGCCTTAAAAATTCCATCATTGATTTTGATCTCAGGAAGTATAATTTCTTCAACTGCGTGCTCAAGACGAAGCTGCCGATTGACAAATTCCACGAGAAGGTGGGCGCGCTGTGGCTGATTAAGAAGGGTAATGAAGTTGCGTGATCGCAAGATTCTACGCTATAAATAAAAATTAAATTGGGCGTTTGCCTCCGGCACCGGCCCTTCCCTCCGGGCTCGGCTTAGGCCTCGTTGCCGGACCGCCCGATGCCGCTTTGCGGCGGGGTCGGCCGGCAATGCGCTCCAGCGCACCCTACAGTCCGGCCTGGCGCGGCGGCGAAGTTCTATTTAATCACCAACCTGTCCGGGCGCCGATCGAACATGGCGATCACCTTCAAGCAATCAATTTTTTCCCTGCTTCCACCGTGTAAAGCATGTGCTGTCACTTACGGATCGCCAGCCACCCAGGTCTCCGCAGACAACGAGACTCCGGCGCCAAAGAGGGGGTGTGCCCCCGGATCACCGGCGCATCCCTGATTGTAGAATTCCAAGGTATTCGGGATGCGCCGGAAGCCGGGGGCCAGGGGGAGAGAGACCTCTCCCTCCAAATATTTTTGATATTTTCATGCCTTTCATATATTCTAATCCCGCCACTTAACCATTTGAGAATATTATTTTACCTTTTAAGGAAACTTAACTGTCTATTTTCAGAGCGCCGGCTTTCATGAAAAAATCCATGATCACCATTCTCACCTTCTCGCTCTTTGGTCTTGCCACGAATGCATTCGCCCAGAATAGTATCAAAGTTTCCTCGCTGGACGGCAGTGCAAAGGTGCAGCATGCCGGAAAAAAAGACTGGGACAATCTTTCGGCGGGCGCGCCGGTGCTCGACAACGACATGATCGAGACCTATTTCCAGACCCGGCTCGTGATGCAGCTGGGCAAGGGGAATTCCGCGATTCTGGGCCCGAACACCAAGGCGCTGGTCGGCGTCCGCATGCCGCTGCAGCAAAACGGCGAAACAGTACTCAACATCAGCCTGACGCTTTTCAGCGGAGGCTGTTTTATAAAGGCAGTCTCCAAATGCCATGTCAGTATATTCACGTCAAATGCGATCGGTGAGACAGACAGCGGCTCGCTTTCCGCAACGCTGGATCTAAAAACCGGCGAGACCTCGTTTGAGGCCCTTGACGGCTCGGCCAAAACCAGGGCAATTTCCCAGGAAAAAAGCATAGCGCTTTTGCCCGGGCAGACCACCGCGATTTCCTCCGGAAAGGAGCCGACGCAGCCCCAGCAGATAACCGCGGGCCACGTTTCGGCGCTCAAGCGCCTTTTCGGCGAAAGTCCCATCGACTCCGGGCTCAGCGCCGCAGGGGTGAGGCCGGGCGCGGAGCAGGCTCCCGGGCCCTCGGTAGTTTCGCCGGGCATGGGACCGCAGCAGGCGCCGACTGATCAGACGAGATACAAACCACAGTTCAGCGAAAACAAAATCTGGGGCGCCATCCTTGACGACCAGGAAAAGAACGGCATTCACTATTCCTCGTTTGCCAAACCAGACGTTTACGACGAGCGGTGGTTTACCGTGGAGGAATCGAACGAGGCGGCGTTTGCGGCCGGCCATACGTTCCCGCGGTTCATGCTCACGCCGTCGTTTTCGAGCCAGTATTTCGGCGCCGGCCTGCGGGTGCCTGTTGCCGCGAACCATACCGGTAAAATCGGCATGTATAATTTTTCGTCCGCAAGCGGCGTGCTTGATCTGATCGATCATGTCACCCTGGGGCCGGTCGGCGATTCCACGTATCTTTCCCTCGGGCCCATCCATGATTATACCGTCGGCAACGGGACCGTGGTGGACCATTTTAGCAACGGCAACCCGTATTCGCTTTTCCATCCGCTGGGACTTTTTCTGCAGGCCAGGCTCGGCGACTGGTGCCTGCAGGGGTTCAGCGCCGACGTGTCCTCGTTCACCATGGACGGCATATACCTTTCGTACGATCCGAACATCTATCATTTCGGCGCCGGTTTCTTTGTCGACGCAAACCAATACTACCAGGGCGGCGCCGACTCGATCGGATACCGGTTTGTCACGCTTCCCAAATCGGACTCGGCGACCGTGCTGCTTGACGCGGTGAACTACGCCCGCGTGTACCAGCTCGATTACGGCATAGACCTTGTCACCGAATATGATTTTCGGCTCAACCTTGCCGCCGAATTCGCCCAGAAGGTGGTCCAGGTCCATAACGACGGATATATTTTCAAGGGACCGATCGCCTCCCTCACCTGGAAGAACATCCTTGTAAAAGCCGATTTCATCGCCGAGGCCGGCCGCCTGGTTGCGGGTCAGTATAACGACGTCTACATGTCGAACCGGGCGCGCGTCGACACCGCGGGAGGCCATGACACCCTCATCACCCAGAACACTCTGCTTTCCCCCCGCAGGCGGTCGGGAAAAATCGAGTTTTTCTTCGGCCTGAGCCCGCACAAGGGCATCTCACTTGACGCATGGTACAAGCAGAACGTGTACGGCAAATACCTTCTTGCCGCGGACACCAATTATACGTCGGCGGATTTGGACGCCGGGATCTCCCTTTCGGTCAATGACGGCCTGTGGAGCCCCATTAAATACGGCTCGGTTTACTTTAGGCAGACGCACGGCGGGCTGTACCCGCCCCGGGGCCTGTTTCCGTCGTGGGGCACGCGTGCGGGATTTGACGTGGTCACCAACCCCATCCTGTTCGGCGTTGGTTTTGCAGCGGGTGCCTCGCTGTATTATCTTGACCTGAATTTCAACAACGCCGTTGATCCCTCCGATGACGTCATGGAATGCTATCTCGCCGTCAGGTACGGCTTCTGATGAATCCGCAAAGCAGGCACCAGCTCGCCGCGCTCATCAGGGGAGCCCTTGCGGAAGATCTCGGCCGGGCCGGCGACATCACCTCCGCCGCGCTGTTTGACGCGAAGAAAACCGGTAGGGCCGCGATCATTTCCAAGAGCGCGGGCGTGCTGTCCGGCGTCCAGATTTTAAAACCGCTGTTCGGCAGGCTCAGCCGTTCGCTTTCTGTCAACGTCCTTCTCAAAAACGGCGCGACGCTTTCACCCGGAGGCCGCATCTGCGAACTTGCCGGCCCGGTGCGGGCCATCCTCGCGGGCGAGCGCGTGGCGCTTAACTTTCTCCAGCACCTGAGCGGCGTGGCCACGGCGGCAAGCACCCTGGCGCGCCTGATATCCCATACCAAGGCACGCCTCCTTGACACAAGAAAAACCCTGCCGCTCCTGCGCGCGCTTGAAAAGCAGGCGGTGGTCCACGGCGGCGGATTCAACCACCGCTTCGGCCTCTTCGACATGGTGCTTGTCAAGGACACGCACGTGAAGGCCGCGGGCGGCGTGGGCCCCGCGGTGCGCGAAGCCCAGGCCTTCGTTAAAAAGCGCAAACGCGCATTGGCGATCGAGGTCGAGACCCAGTCGGTGGCCGAATTCATGGAGGCGCTCTCACTCCGGCCGCAGCGGATCATGCTCGACAATATGAGCGTCGCCGACATGGCCACGTGCGCAATCCTCAGGGACTCAAGCGCCCAGGTCGTGGAACTCGAGGCGAGCGGCAACGTTTCCGCCGACACCATTGTGAAAATCGCGGAGACGGGCGTCGACTTTATTTCGGCCGGCTCGATAACCCACAGCGCGCCGGCGCTGGATATACATTTGGTAATTGAATGATGATTCTCTGATGATGGATTCCTCTATTAAAAAGATTCGTTCCCTTCCCGTTGTCGAACGGCTTTATCATTTCAACAGCATTCCCTCCACCAACACCTATGCGAAAGGCCTCAAAGAACTTCCCGCAAAAGGCATTGTGGTCGTCTGCGCGGACCGTCAGACCGCGGGCCGCGGCCAGCGCCAGAACACCTTTTTCTCCGGCGCAAAGGGCGGCGTTTTCGCGAGCCTGGTGTGTCCCATTGCCGGCATAGAAAAGCATTTTAACCATAACCGCGCCGTAAGCCTCGCCATCTACGACGCGATCAAAAGCGTTTGTCCTGCAGCGCGGCTCTCCATCAAATGGCCGAACGATATTTACTGGGGTGATAAAAAAGTGTGCGGCATCCTTCTGGAAAATATTCCGCAGAGCAACGGGCATATCGTGGTGGGTTTCGGGATCAACGTCAACATCGAAATGAAAACATTTCCCGAAGACATCCGCGGCATCGCGACGTCATTGTTGATCGAAACCGGAAAGAAACACAACGAATACGCGCTTTTACGAAACATCCTTGAATGGTTCTGGAGATACCTTGGCCTTGATTCCGCAGCGGCGCATATGCTTTACATGCACCGGCTTTACAAAGTGGGAGAGAGGTGCGAAGTGAACGGACAGAAGGGGGTTTTTGAGGGAGTGCTGGAGGATGGAAGGATGAGGCTGAAAATTGAAGATAAGGAGATATCTCTTTCGTCAGGACCGGTGAGGTTTAATTCTTGACTTGGCATCCATATATTTTAATGTCATGAAACAGAATCTTGTCCTTGCCCTTGACATCGGAAACACCAACACCCATTTCGGGCTTGTTGACACGAGCGTCCTTTCCTGCAAAGGCTTCTCGCAGTTCCCCACCGCGGATATCGAAAACTCGCTTGTCGTCTCTCTTAGAAAGCTGATGGATTCGTCATCGTTATCACAGGTCCCTCCCCTGGTCATTTCCTCTGTGGCGAAAATAAACAGGGAAGATATTTCCCGTGATCTTCATAGCGCCGGCTTCCCGTCAACTTTGTGGCTTGAACCAGGCGCGGGATTTCCCTTTTCAATCGTCTATCAAAACATTTCCTCGCTCGGTGCCGACCGGCTCGCCAATTGCCTTTACGCACATGAAGCGCGCTCGGGACAAAGCAGCATCATCATAAGCGCGGGCACGGCGATAACCGTGGATTTTCTGAAGAACGGAAAGGAATTCTGCGGAGGGACGATTCTTCCCGGCATTTTCACCCAGCTTAAAAGCCTGCACGATCACACGGGCGGCCTGCCGCTCATCGAGCTTGACGAGGGCGCGACGGAATTTCCCGGAACGTCGACGCGGGCTTCGATGGTTACCGGCGTCACCTACGGCACCGCGGGCGCTCTGTCGTTTCTCGTTGAACGGTACAGGCAGCAGTTCGGGAGCGGCGCGAAGGTGCTTGCGACCGGCGGATCATGGAACCTGGTGGAGAAGCTGGTGACGTTTGATTTCAGGTATGTGAAGGAGATGACGCTGGTCGGAACCGGATTATTCTGGACACACCATTCCCAAGCGTGACAATACTGCTCGGCACGCTCCTGCATCTTTTTCTTTCCGGTGCTTATTTATGATCCGCCTTGCCTGTGGCTGCCTTTCTATCCTCTTTGTAAACTTTGAGCTGGCATCCTTTTTTCCTTATACATTATAAAAAACATTCAATCGCATTTTGCCGGTGCATTAATTCAACAGACGCAAAAACGCGTCTCTCTCCGATTCTCATTCCAGCCTGATTTTTTAATTTAATTGACATAATTACAATGTTTTAGAACTTATCCGCCTCTCATTGGCATCAGCTTTGCCGTCCCCCGTCAGTGTGGTTCGAAAAAATTTTTCAATAAACAAAGGAGCGGAAATGAACGCAATGAAAATAATGCTTCCGGTCATTGTGCTGGAACTGCTGCCGATATTGTGCCCGGCGCAGGAAAAGCCGCGCATCGCCGTTCTGCAGTTGAAAAATGAAAACGCCGGGGCCCTGGAAGCCACGGTCATGACGCACTTGCTCGAAAACTACTTTGTCAATACCGACCGTTACACGGTGCTCGAACGCCGGGAAATCAACCAGGTGCTCAGCGAACAGGCCGCCGGCTTTGAAGTGGCGACCGACACCGATGCCGCTCGGTTCGGCAAGCTCCTCAAAGTGCAGGACGTCATCACCGGCACGCTGATGGTTTTCGAGGGGCGCTATCTCTGCGAAGTTCGCATGATCAACGTCGAAACGTCTTCCATCGAAAAAAGCTGCACCGAAACATGCGAGACCAACGACAGCTTCGCCGTCGCCGCAAAAAGAATCGTTGAAAAAATCAGCGGGGAAACAATACAAAACGCCGCCCCGCTTTCGCCCGAGGAACAGCCGGGCACCGCCGGAGAAGTCAAGGAACCCAGGGAACTGGCGCATTTCCGCGGCGCCGGCCTTTCCTCGGACGACTGCGACCGCTTCCTGAAATCGGGCCTGTCCCTTGACGCATGGGCTAGAAAATCGCGCACCTCCCCCTTGCTGGCGGGCTGCCTTGGCATGCTGCCGGTGGCAAGCGGGCATTACCTGACCCGCAATTACGGTCTGGCGGTATTTTTCTCCATTGTCAAATCACTTTCCCTGGTCGCCATCAGCCAGACCGCGGGTAAAAATGACGAACGGCAGCAGTGGGCCATCGGGTACGCCGTGGCGTGCGGCGCTGCCACGGTTGCTGACGTCATCACCTCGGCGACGTCGGCCGCGGCATTCAACAGCGGCCTCGACAAACTGTCGCAGGTTTCAATGGCGAACCCTTGCAATAATCCCGGACTTTCACTCACCATCACTTTTTAAAAGGAGGACATCATGAAAACGACTTTCGTCCGTTTCGCAGGCATCATCGCGCTGCTGGGAATCGCGGCAACGGCCAGCGCAAACGTCAAGCTCACGCCGTCCGAGAACCATACCATGTACGGCGTCGGGCTGTGCGTTGACCAGATCCCGGTGTCCATGGCGACCCTCACCATTCCGCTCTCCTATTTCGCGTACGAGCGGCAGTTCGCCAAACCCACCAACCTGCTCCGCGGAGGGCTTGAAATCGGCGTGTTCGGCTTTTACGGGATCCTGCCCATACCCGAAGTCGGCACGAACTTTTACGTCTTCGGCGAGGACCGTACCTTTCAGATCAAGATCGGGTGCAACGGGTTTTATGATGTGTTCGTGGGCGGCCACGGCGGGCTTGCGGTCAAAACGGGCCTGATCGCCAACAACCGGTTCGACTTTGACATCATGGTGGTGCCGCCGGGGCTGGCCACGGATTCCCGGCGTTCCTATCAGGAGGCGCTGGGGCTTGAATCAAAGGAAACGGCGGACGCGTATTACGCAGAACATCACTACCATATAAAACTGCCGTATTTCGGGCTGCTTGTCGGTCTGCGGTTCTAAGGTAACGGGACCAATCAAAAAGCCGTTCCGGGAAGAAACGGGACGGTTTTTTTAATTGACAGCCGGTAATGTTTTATCTTTTTTTGCGCCGGAACGCGCCGAAAATCCCGCCGCCGAAACCGCCGATTCCCAGCATGAACCCGAAATCGTACCAGCGGCCGGCATTGGGAAAGGCGTAGATCCTGATGTCAGTGAACAGGCTTACAATGAATGTTATGGGCGCGATGAAGCCGTGCAATAGGCCTTTCCAGAAACCGGGAAGGCCGTGGCCGAGAGGGAAGGGCTGGTGGGCGCAGCCGGCAGAAATGAGTACAATACTGAGTATCAGGATGATGATAAATAGTGCAGAGCGATTCATAAATTTTTCTTTCTTTATGTGGGCTGTGTTACAGCACGCAAAATGACTATGGAGCAATATGAAAATCCTTCATAATAGGAACTGACATTTTGTCAACAACATAACTGTCCGCCAGAAAATCATGGACGGCTCTCTTCTTTTTGTTACATGCGATAACAAGGCAATCAACAAATATTAAAAAGGAAGAAAACGAGTCAATAAAATTCATCGGCCCGGCATAAGTAGTAATCATTTTTGACGATTCATTGATGCCGGTATATACTATACCATCCGGAATATGATGAAAAGCGTACATTTGCTTCAAGACGGTCGCAACTGATGAAAGAAAATAAGGCAAATAACGTATCAGAGCCGATTGAACGGAAAGATATCCGCCATTTTTATAGACGATGCGGTACCCCAGAAAAAGCTTCCCCGGCGTTCCGCCAAATTTCGTCAAAAAGAAAATGTAAAAAAAGTAAATGAGTGCAGCAGTAATGATTGCCGGGACAACGGTTTTGTGATTAAAATTGAACTTAATAAGTGGGAAATTAAAAAGGATGACCGGTAAAAGAACCACACCATCAACAATCATTGCAACTACCCGCCGCCAGAATCCTATGTAGGTAATGGTTGTTTCATTTTCCATTTTCCCCTCACTTTGCAACTGCCTTCATCGCCTTGTAAATATTCCCCTCAACATCACCCGCCACCATCGAATATTCCCCCAGCTCCTTTGCCGCCTCGTCCCCCGCCTTTGCATGGAGGTACGCGCCGAGGACCGCCGCGTCGGTGACGGAGCAGCCCTGGGCCGCAAGCGACGTGATGATGCCGCTCAGCACGTCGCCGCAGCCGGCGGTCGCCATTCCTGAATTGCCGTAAGGCGACAAGTACGCCTTTCCCGACGCCTCGGCAATGATGGTCGGGTTCCCTTTGTAAAGGATGGTCATTGAGAATTCCTCGGCCTTCTTTCGCAGCTGTTCTATGATGCCCGCGGGTTCCGGGGGCATGGCGCCGAACAGCCGCTCCCATTCGCCCGCATGCGGGGTGATCACGAGCGGCGCCTTGCGGCCGCCGAGCAATTCGGTTTTTCCCTTGAACGCGTTGATGCCGTCCGCGTCAAGCACCACGGGTGCCGGACATTTGCCGACAAGAAGCCGCACCAGCTTGCCGGTTTCCTCGCTGTGCGAAAGGCCGGGGCCGATACAGACGGCACTCGCCTTTTTCATGAGTTCCAGTACCTGGTCCGATGCGGAAAACGCGGCAGCGCCGCCCGGTGTTTCTTCCATGGAATGGAGCACGACTTCGGTGAGTTTGGCCGCAAGCACGGGTATTGCGCTCTTCGGCGACGCCAGATGCACCATGCCGCAGCCGGTGCGCAGGGCCGACATGGACGCGAGCGTGGCGGAGCCGGTCATGCCCTGCGATCCCGCCAGTATGAACGCCACGCCGTGGTCGAATTTGGAGCCTGCCGGCTTTCGCAAGGGCAGCATTTTTTTTAAATCGGCGTATTCGGGAAGAAAAATGTTGGACCAGTATTTTTCAACAACAGGCTGCGGATATCCCAAGTCTTTTATGTAAAGAGCGCCCACGTTGGCGCGGCCGGGATAAAAGTATGCGCCTATTTTGGGAAACCCCATGGTGACCGTTGCGCCGGCCCTGATGCAGGCCTTGGCCGGCACTCCCCTGTCGTTGTCCAGGCCCGACGGCGTGTCAACCGAGAGCACCGGCACGTTCGCGCCGTTGATTGCCTCAATAACCTCTGCGTGGAACTCATGCGGCTCGCCTTTGAGGCCGGTGCCGAGCAAGGCGTCGATGATGAGACTGCATTGGGAAAGGTTGCCCAGGTCCGCCACGTCGTCGAGCACGAGAAAATTTCCCTCGCCGGCGTCGTATGCCTCGAAGGCGAGCTTTGCCTCGCCCTGCAGCTCGTCGGGCTGGCACAGCACGTAGCACATGACCTTGTATCCCGCGTCGAGCAGGAGCTTTGCAGCGGCAAACCCGTCGCCGCCGTTGTTGCCCTTGCCGCACACGATCACGATGTCGCCGCTCCGCGGCGTGGGCACCAGGCGGCGGGCCGCGTCGAACAGCCCGGCCGCGGCCTCCTTCATGTACGAAAACCCCACGGACGTCTTGCCGCCGATTATCTTTTCGTCAATCTTGCGCATCTGCGCAACGGTAAGGACAGGAATCATGGTTGATCCTTTTCAAGAGTCTTTTCGGCCGGTGTCATGAATAATATAGTAGAGAGCCGCCTAAAGTCAAATAGGCGACATCCGGGAACAACTATTTTATAATTGATGCACCGCCTGTTCATCGCAATAGACTTTCCCGACGAGACGAGGGATGCCATCGCCAACATCTGCTTTGGCGTGCCCGGCGCAAAATGGGTTTCCAAAGACCAGTTGCATCTCACCATCCGTTTTATCGGCGACGCCGACGACGGCCTGTTTTCGGAAATCGCCCAGACCATGCACGACGTGAATGCTTCCCGCTTCAATCTCACGCTCAAGGGCGTGGGATATTTTCCGCCGCATAAAAAACCGAACGTGCTCTGGGTGGGCATCGAGCAAAGCGAGGGGCTCATGCTGCTGCGCGACGAGGTAGAAGGCCTGTTGGAAGAGCTCGGGCTCGAGCCCGAGGCCAGGAAATTCAGCCCGCACCTGACTGTTGCGCGGCTGCGCCCGGAGGCGCCGCTCTCGAAAATCACCGGATTCTTATCCGCGAACAATCTTTTTAAGGCGGAGGACGTGCCTATCACGGAATTTCATTTGTATTCGAGCGTGCTCATGCCGGCCGGGGCGGTGCATACGATCGAGGAATCGTATCAATTGTTGTAGTTGGCAGTCGACGGAAAAAGCGGAAAGTTGAAGGTTGAAAAATGGAACATGATTGATTATTTGTCAAGTAAATTTTATTCTGTTTTCGCTGACCGCTGAAATCTGACAAGTGACCGCTGTTTTCTGACCGATGACTGCTGACCACTGACCGCTGTTTTCTTCCGCTCTGTCACTTTGTTACTTTGCATCTTTGTCTCTTTTTTGAATCCACAACCGCTTCACCTTTCTTCTCTCCTCCACAAATGCAAACGCCGATTCGGCCGTGGAATTGACGACGAGCTTCTCGGGAAACCCCGCCGCCTTCAGCAACGGCCGCACCGAATCGTCGCGGCCGACCTCGCCGAGCGCGTGCGCGTCGGAGTTCACGGCGACCCTGCAACCGGCGCGTTTGCATGAGTCAAGCAATTCGATCATGCGCTCGGGCATGACGCGGCCATTCAGCACTTTGGAGTTATTGCATTCCAGGGCGATCCCGCGCTCCTTTGCGAATGCGGCGAGCCTGTCGAATTCCAGCGGATAGTGCACGTCCTCGGGATGCGTCACGATGTCGACGAACGGGTTCTTTTCGAGGGCGCGCAGCAGAAGCGCGGTGTTGTGCCCCGGCGGTTTTCCTGTTGGAAGAGGGGGATGCAGGCCGAGCAGGACGATGTCGGCGTATTTGAGCATCTTTTGCGGAAAGTCAATGTCACCTTCGTCGGAGACAATGTTGGATTCGAGTCCCTTGAGCAGCCGGATGCCCTCGACTGGTTCTTTCAACCTGTCCCAGAACGTGGTGGGCGGCCCGCCCTCGAGCTTCGGGCCGTGGTCGGTGATGGCAAGCGCGACAAGTCCGCGCGCCTTTGCCGTGGCCAGCATTTCGACAATTGAATGCAGGCCGCATTTGGAGAAGTGTGTGTGGGAATGGAAGTCAACGGAAAGCATAATGGTTGTTTGTCAATTTTACTTTCAAAAATAAGACTGGGCGTTCCGCGGCTTCGCCACGATAACCTCACCCCGGCCTACAGGCCACCCCTCTCCCGCAAGAAGAGGGGAAATGCTTTTGTTTGTTTTTGTTTACCCGGGGCGCTGCCCGGGCTATAAATATTTCGCGCTTACAGGGCTCACACAAAACTACCAACTATTTTTCTGAACAACTGCCGCACGCGGGTGCGCCCGGCAGATGTGTGAAGCTTGCAACTGCAGGTACCCGGCCGCACCCAGGAGGGGGTAGCGGAGGACCGGTCGCGCAGTTTTTCAGGCACGAATCCGGAGAAAATATTATAGCGCGACCGGGCCGAAGCGAGGGGGAAACTTCCACCGCCAGATTATTTTTTTGTCAGATTTATATCCAAAAGACAATTTCTTACTTTATATGCTGCACCACCGCCGGCGAATAATCTTTGTTCGGTTGCACCGACAGCACCTCCACCTCGAAAATGAGCGTCGCGTCCGGACCGATGTCCGGGGCCGCGCCGCGCTCCCCGTAGGCGAGGTTCGCGGGCACAAACAGCTTGGCCTTGGTGCCCACGGGCAGAAGCTGCAGGCCCTCGGTCCATCCCGGGATCACCCTGCCCACCGCGAAGGTGGAGGGCTGCCCGCGCTTGTAGGAGTTGTCGAATTCCTTTCCGTCAACAAGCGTGCCGCGGTAATTCACGGTCACCAGGTCGCTCGCCTTGGGCTTGGGCCCGGCGCCCTGCTTCTCGATCATATATTGGAGGCCCGAGGCGGTGGTGATCACGCCTTTTTCGGTCTTGTTCTTTGCCAGAAATGCCTCGCCCTCCTTGGAGTTCTTTTCGCCGAGCGCCTTTGCCTTGGCGGTCTGTTCCTCCTGCACGGTTTTTGAGAACTCCTGCTTCACCCGGAATGCCTCCTCCGGCGTGAGCAGGGATTTCTTTCCCGTCAAGGTGTCTTCGATGCCCTGGAACAGCGCGGCGCGGTCGATGGTGAGGCCCATCTGCTTGAGATAGGCGCCCATGTCCTGGCCTATCGTATAGCTCACCTTCTGCTGCTTCGACGACAGCTCGGTCATCCGCTGCTTTGACGAGCAGGAGAAAAGCGCCAGGCATGCGAGCCCTGCGCAAGCCAGGATTATAAGTGATTTTTTCATGAACGCGGCCCCGTTTCTATTGATTGAGGTGAAGAAAAAAGCAAGACCGGTTGATCTTGCTTTTTTCATAGTTGCCGACACGATTTCCGGCCGCGCTTACTTTTTCCGTTTCGCAACCGGCTTTTTCGCCTTTGCCGCCTTTTTCGCGGCAGGCTTTTTCAACTTCTGCGCGTCTTCGACGGCCGCCTGCGCGGCGGCGAGCCGCGCAATGGGAACGCGGAACGGCGAACAGGAAACATAATTCATGCCCACGCGGTGGCAAAACTTCACCGAATCCGCGTCGCCGCCGTGCTCGCCGCAGATGCCCACCTTGAGCTTGGGCCGCACCGAGCGTCCGCGCTCGATGCCGATCTTGATGAGTTCGCCGATGCCCTCCTGGTCGATGGTCTGGAACGGGTCGGCAAGCAGGGTCTTCTTGTTGAGATAGTCGGGCAGGAAGCTGCCGATGTCGTCGCGCGAAAAGCCGAAGCCCATCTGCGTGAGGTCGTTGGTGCCGAACGAGAAGAACTCGGCGGTGGAAGCCATTTTGTTCGCGGTGAGCGCGGCGCGCGGGATCTCGATCATGGTCCCGTACATGAACGGGATATCCTTGAGCCCCACCTTGACGCACGCTTCCGGGTATACCCTGTCAACGATCACCTTCTGGTCGTTGATCTCCGCGACTGTGCACGTCACCGGGATCATGATCTCCGGATAGGCCTTCTTGCCCTCCTTGATGAGCTCGCCGGCCGCTTCGAGGATCGCGCGCACCTGCATCTCGGTGATCTCGGGATAGGTGATGCCCAGGCGCACGCCGCGGTGGCCGAGCATGGGGTTGTTCTCGCGCAGGCCCTCGGCGCGCTTGTGCAGTTCCGTTTCGTCAACGTGGAGTTCCCTGCCGAGCGCGGCGAGCTTATCGGCCGCGTGCGGCACGAACTCGTGCAGCGGCGGGTCGAGCAGCCGGATGGTGACCGGCCTGCCGCCCATGGCCTCCATGGTGGCCTTGATGTCGTTTTTGACATACGGGAACAGCTCGGCCAGGGCGGCCTTGCGCTCGTCGAGCGTCTTGCTCATGATCATCTTGCGCAGCAGGAACAGCGGCTTGTCGGAGCCCTCGCCGTAGAACATGTGCTCGGTGCGGAACAGCCCGATGCCCTCGGCGCCGAACTCCACCGCCTTCTTCGCGTCCTTGGGCGTGTCGGCGTTGGTGTGCACGTTGAGCACGCGCGCCTTGTCAACGAGCGCCATGAAGTCTTTGTAGGTGGCGTTGGCGGCAAGGTCCACGTCGATAAGCGCGAGGCCGCCTTCGTACACGAGGCCCTTGGTGCCGTTGAGCGTGATCCACTCGCCCTCGCGCACGGTATGGCCTTTCTTGGTTGTGAAGTGCTTGTTGTCGCCGCCGATCTCGATGTCGGCGCAGCCCACGATGCAGCACTTGCCCCAGCCGCGCGCCACGAGCGCCGCGTGCGAGGTCATGCCGCCTTTGGCCGTGAGGATGGCCTGGGCCTTGTGCATTCCGTCAACGTCTTCGGGCGACGTCTCCTCGCGCACGAGGATCACCTTTTCGCCCTTCTCGGCCCACGCAACCGCGTCCTTGGAGGTGAACACGGCGCGTCCCTTTGCGCCGCCCGGGCCCGCCGGAAGGCCCTTTGCGATGGGCGAGACCACGGCCTCGGCCTTGGGGTCGATCATGGGCAGCAGGAGCTCGACCAGCTGGTTGGGCCCCACGCGCATGATCGCGGTGTTGGCGTCGATGAGCTTTTCTTTGTACATGTCAACGGCCATTTTCACCGCGGATACGCCGTTACGCTTGCCCACACGGCACTGCAGCATGTACAGCTTGCCCTTCTCGATTGTAAACTCGATGTCCTGCATGTCCTTGTAATGCTGCTCGAGCGCCTTCTGAAAGCCGAACAGCTGCTGGTAGCATTCCGGAAACGCCTTTTCGAGCGTGGCCAGGTGGCGGCTCTGGTCGTTGGCCGAGTTCGCGTTGATGGGCGCCGGGGTGCGGATGCCCGCCACCACGTCTTCGCCCTGCGCGTTGATGAGGTATTCGCCGTAGAAGTGGTTGTCGCCGTTGCCCGGGTTGCGCGTGAACGCCACGCCCGTTGCCGAATCCTCGCCCATGTTGCCGAACACCATGCTCTGCACGTTGACCGCAGTGCCCCAGTCGTCCGGAATTTTTTCGATGCGGCGGTAGTCGACCGCGCGCTTGCCGTTCCAGCTCATGAACACCGCGCCGATGCCGCCCCACAATTGTTCCTGCGGTGTTTCCGGGAACGACTGGCCGAGCTGAGTCTTCACCATTTGCTTGAACTCGGCAACGAGCGCCTTGAGGTCATCGGCCGTGAGGTCGGTGTCGCTCTTGTAGCCCTTCTGCTTTTTCACTTCCCCGAGCCTCTCGTCCATCAGCTTGCGGATTCCTTTTCCGCCCGGAAGTTCGATGCCGGCGGCTTTTTCCATGACCACGTCGGCGTACATCATCACGAGCCTGCGGTATGCGTCGTAGGCAAAGCGCGGATTGTTGGTTTTGGCGATGATCCCCTGGATGGTGGTGTCGTTAAGCCCGATGTTGAGCACCGTGTCCATCATACCGGGCATGGAGCGGCGCGCTCCCGAACGAACCGACATGAGCAGAGGGTCGGAAGGATCGCCGAACTTTTTGCCCATGATCTTCTCGACTTGGGCCATGGCCTTGTTCACCTGGTCCTTGAGTTCCTTGGGAAAGGTTTTCTTGTTGTCATAATAGTAGGTGCACACTTCGGTGGTGATCGTGAATCCGGGGGGCACGGGAAGTTTGAGCGCCGGATGTCCGGCCATTTCGGCAAGGTTCGCGCCTTTGCCGCCCAGAAGGTTTTTCATCGACTCGTTGCCGTCGGCTTTGCCGCCGCCGAAGAAGTACACATACTTAGCCATAAGGCCTCCTGCTGATTTGATATGGGTAATGGTAAAAAATGTTGGCGAAAAAGAGTATCAAAAATATATGGTTTCGAGAGTGTTTTCAATTATTCTGTGTTTTATAATAGTATAAGAATTTGGGCGTTTCCCCGTCGCATAGGGGCGGTTCGCGAACCGCCCCCTACGCGACGGGGTCGGCCCTCCTTCCTAACGCTGGAGCTAAGACATTCTTGCCGGCCTTGTTTTACTCCCCCTTATCAAGGGGGAAACCGCCGAAGGCGGAGGGGATATTCCGCAGCGGTTGCGTTGCGAAGGTGCGGCGCCTTGAAAGCGTAATTGTAGAAATTCTTTTTAATGAAGAAATTATTTGGACATTAATTAATCTTAATTCGCTCGAAACGAAATTAACAGGTGACCGGAGTCGCTGCTGTTTGTAAAGAAAAAACTGTTCGCCGACGCGTTAGGGGCGACTGCAGGGTGCGCTGGAGCGCATTGCCGGCCGACCCCGCCGCGAAGCGGCATCGGGCGGTCCGGCAACGAGGCGAATAGCCGAGCCCGGAAGGAGAACCGACCCCGCTTGCATTTATGCAAGCGGGGGAACGCCCATCTTTTTAAAATTATTTAGCGAGTATCTTCCACTCAACACGTCTGTTTTTCGCATGGCACGACTCGTCGGCGCCGCAATTGGGGAACGCGGGCCGTTCCTTGCCGTAGGAGGTGATTTCCATGCGTTTGTCGGGGATGCCGTAGGTGGTGAGGTAGTTCTTCACGGTGCGGGCGCGGCTTTCGCCGAGGCCCACGTTGTATTCGGCGGAACCGCGCTCGTCGGCGTTGCCCTCGATGAGCACGCGGATGGCGGTGTTGCTTTGCAGAAAGGGCGCGATCTTCTCGAGCTTCGACACACTCTCGGGAAGCAGGTCATACTTGTCGTATGCGAAATAGACCGGGACCAGCACTTCTTTCATCTTGCTGTCGAGGTCCTCCACCTTGAACGAATCGCTGAGCTGCACGGCCTGCTCTTCGGCGGGCTTGGGCGCGACGGTCTCGGCCTTGGGCTTCTGCAGGGGCTCCTGCACCTTGGTCACTTTCTTCGCGCATCCCATTGCGATCAACAGACAGGCGGCAACGGCCGCTGCAATCATTGCTGTTCGACGTACCATGATAAACCTCCTCACTGTTTTTAACAACCGGTTTTCATTCATTAAAATATCAAAAAATTTGGGGAACTGCAAACATTACCTTGCATTCATCAGGATTTTTTTGCCCCGGCGGTTATGCTCGGAAGCTCGAGCCCGCATTTCGCCTCGGCGACGCGGCGGCATGAAACGCCGGTTATTTCCGCCGGCGTTCTTGATGCCGGCCACACGGCGGCACTGTTGATTTTTTCTTTTTTCGCGGCGCTTTCGATTGAGGCGCAGATCGGATCACCGTCGCGCAGGCGCATCACCACGACCCTGCCCGCCTTTCCGATTTCATATTCCATGCGATATCCCTTTACGAATAAAAGCAATAATTATATTATTAGTACAGGAAACAGTTTTTTTCACCCCACGCTACGGATCGACAACGATGCTCTTCAAAAAAAGGCCGTCCTGGTACTGGTTGACCATGTGGGCCCTGGTGTTTGCCGGGTTCCTCTACAGCATTGCCCGCTTCTTTCTGCACGCCGTTGACAAAGAAACGCGCGAAAAGCCCAGAAAGCAGGTCAAAAAGTCGACATCCTCGCCGTGGGAAGAGCTGTTCGTTTAATGCGTTGATGCGTGTGTGCGAGAACGCGTAAATGCGAATAAAATCATACTCTTCTTTTTAATTTGTAACATCTTTCTCGAATTTTCGCTTGCACGCTTTCCCGCGTTTTCGTTTTATTTCCCGGTCAACGGTTCACTCTTCCTTGTCTTAAAATCGATGCAGAAGCTTTCGTCAAGCGCCAGAATTTCCTGGAAAAACCCGTTGAACCCGAGCCGCTCGCAGTAATACTGCACCGTTTCGTATTCCCGCCGTGAAATGCCGCGACGCAGTTCGGGAAAATTGTCCGCCTTGAACATGGGCCGGAACTGCGCCATGAGGCTTATGAAAATATCGGCCGGATCGAATGTGGCGGCGAGGAATTCCAAGACTTTTTCGGAAAACGCCCTTCCCTCGGGCAACACAAGATGCCTAACGCACATTCCCCTGTACGCGATGCCGTCTTTATCCGTTTTGAGCGGCCCCACCTGGCGGAACATCTCGCGTATGGCTGCCTGGTTGTTTTCCACGTAATCGGGCGCTTTACAATAGCGCATTGAGGATTCGTTTGACCCGTATTTCATGTCCGGAAGGTAAATATCAACCACTCCCCGAAGCGGCACAAGCGTCTCGGCCAGTTCATAGCCGCTTGAGTTCCAGACAACGGGAAGCCAAAGACCTTTTGACGCCGCGATTTTAAGCGACCGGAGAATGTTCGGCAAATAATGCGTGGGCGTCACGAAGTTGATGTCATGTACGCCCGTCTCCTGAAGCCAGAACATTTTCTCCGCAAGCTTCTCTTCAGAATAATGTTCTCCCTCGCCCTCCTGCGAAATCTGATAATTCTGGCAGAAGCAGCAGCGCAAAGAGCAAAAGGAGAAAAACACCGTGCCCGAGCCGCGCGTTCCCGAAATGGGAGGCTCCTCGCCGTGATGGGGGAAAATGCTTGAGATAAAAAGTTCAGAACCCGCGCCGCAGATTCCTTTCTTTCCCGCACGCCGGTCTACGCTGCATTTGCGGGGACAAAGCATGCAGGGAGATGCAAGAGATTCGGCGGCGGAGATGCGGGAGTTCCAGTCGGATTCGGAAAGAAAGGTGTAGGAGGCGGGATGGATCATGATAGGGCGAAAAATACTTTAACCCGAATCATTCATGAATTTAAAAAAATCCCTGTAGAGACTTATACCAATGCCCTCTAGTATTGCCCAAATCCCAAGCCCCAAGCATCGACAGAATCCTTCGAAACTAAGTGCAAAGTCGCCTACTGCAGGGTTTAACAAGTCTGATGCTTGATTGGCTTTCAACTCTGTACGTTTTACAATAGCTTTGCTGTCAACCGCCGATCTAACTGCTATTCCATGTCTAATTAGCCAGTCGCCCCCACAATAGAGCAACCGTTGAAAACCTCCCGGGGGAGGTTGGAGGGCGATATAATCGCATTTTCCTTAGCGGGTCTAAGGGCCGGCTAGGCCCTTCCATATCTTGAATTTATTCTCGATTATTAATTTTTCAGACTCCGAACCAGAAATTTCGGCTCTTATTCTTTATCCTTAAAATTATCCAGCGGTATAAAATCATTCTCCGCATCCGCCTGTTCCGTCGGCGCCGCGGGGATTGCCGTGAACCCGTACTGGTCCGGGTGTTCCGAGATGATGAGCAGCGCGATGACGCGCGGGATGTATTCGTTGGTCTCCTCGGCGAGGTATCCCATTCTGTAAATGTACCAGAAGTCGCGGTTGCGCATGGGATTGTCGATCTTGCGCAGCGCGCCCACCACGCGGGCCTCGCCCGCGTTGTAGGCGGCCATGGCCAGCATCACCGAGCTTTTGCCGCCGAAGATGGCGATGAGCTCCCTGAAATATTTCGCCGCGGCGTGCGTTGCCTTTTCCGGCTCGCACCGCTCGTCGACGCCGCCTTCGATCTTCAGGCCGTAGCGCCTGCCGGTCTCGGTCATGAACTGCCACATGCCGCGCGCGCCGGCGTGCGACAGGGCGCGCGGGTTGAAACCGCTCTCGAGCATGGAGACGTAGGCGAGGTCTTCGGGCAGGTTGGCGGCGTGGAAAATGCGCCTGATCATGGAAAAATATTTTTCCTTGCGGCCGATGTACTTTGCGATGGTGGCGTGCAGGTCGCCCGAGTAAACGCCGATATGGTACCGCACGCGGTCCACCATTTCCTTGGGGATGTGGTAGTCGGTCTCGCCGAACCGCATGAGCACCTCGTCGATGGTCTTTTCGAGCGGGTCGGAGTAGAACTTGCCGAAGTCGTTTTCGTGCACGTCTTTCTTCACCGCGGAAAGCTGCGTCTTTGCCTTGTCAAGTTCGTTGATGAGCGAATCGAGCTTGCGCCGGTTGGCGTCCGGGTCCTTGTTGGCGGCCTCGATCTGCGCCTCGTAGGCGTCGAGCTTGGCGCGCAGCGAAAGGCCCTTTGACAGAAGCGACTTGTACTGGTATGCCCGTATGGCGAAAAAAGAAATGGCCGTTATTGAAACGGCCACCACGGCGCACAGGATGACGACCCATTGTTTCGACGACCGCCGGTGCGCGACCGCCGCGGTGCGCAGCATTGACGCCTGCGTGTCGCTGATCTTGCCCCGTTCGATGATCTTGTCAACGCGCTTCTCGTCGCGCATGAGCTTCTGCATGTCGCTCGCGCCGAGTTTCTTCTCCAGGATTTTTTTTTCCATGTCCATGGTCTGCGACCCGCCGGAAAACCCCGCCTCCCTGGGCATCCTGAGCTTCACCTTGGTGATAAGCTCCTGGTCTTCCTTGCCCGTAGTCTCGGAAGGCGGCTTTTTGGCGTATTGCTGCATTTCGTCTTCCACGGTGCGTACGCTCGTCGATTCGGCCGACACCATGCCGGGTCTTGCGCCCGCCGAGAGGTCCGGCTCGGTCTCGGACCTTATGAGTTTCAGCCGCGGGCCCGCTTTACCGAACCCGAGCATGTCGCCGGGCGAGAGCTCGCGCTCCCCCACCTTTTCCTCGTTGACGTATGTGCCATTGGTGCTTTCGAGGTCCTGCAGGGTTATCCGATCGCCGTTTTTGTAAATGATGGCATGGTGGCCGGAAACGCTTTTTTCACTCGAATGGAGCGGCAACGTGTTCTGCGAGCTGCGGCCCACGCTGATTGCGCCGTCGGAAAGAAGGTAGCGGCGGCCTTTTTCAATGCCCTGGATGACTTCGAGATAATGGTAGCTCATAGATCCTGTATGATAAAACGGTTATCCAAAATATCTATTCACCAATCCCTCCAGAATACCGTACCCCGACACCGCTCCCATGTCCCGCAGCGCCCTGCACAGGTCCTGCTCCATTGCCGCGGCCGATTCGTAGCGGTCTTCGGCCTTCTGCGCCATTGCCCTTGCGATCACCGCGATGAGCGGCTTGGGAACGGCGTCGGCGGCCAGCAGCTTGTATTGGCCGGTTGACTTTGCGGAAAGAAGGGCCGGCAGCTCGCGCTGCGGGAACGCGCGCTGGCCCGCCAGGAACTCGTAGAGCGTGGCGCCGAGCGCGTAGATGTCCACGCGGCCGGTCATTTCCTTGCCGGTCATCTGCTCGGGCGCGAGGTACGGCAGCGTTCCCACCACAAGGCCGCTTTCCATGGTGTGCAGGCTCACGTCCTGGGGGCGGGCGATGCCGAAATCGGTGAGCTTGACGCGGCCGCTCTTGCTGAGCATGATGTTGGCCGGCTTCAGGTCGCGGTGGATCACGCCCTTGTACGACGTGCCGTAAATCACGGCGGTCTTTTTGTGCGCGTATTCGAGCGCGCGGCACACGAGCGCGCCGACGGCCGCGGTCTCCTGCGGGGTAAGCACCCGGCATTTTTTCTGCACGTCGTCCATTGCCGCGCCCGGCACGTATTCCATCTCGATGAACGGGAGGCCGTACCACTCGCCCACGTTGTAGAACTGCACGATGTTCGGGTGCTGGAGCTTTGACAGAATGCGAATCTCGGTCTCGAAGCGCGCGAGCAGGTTTTCCGACTGGCCCGGCTTGATCACCTTCACCGCGCGGAAAACCTCGAGCCGCGGCTGCCATACGAGATACACGTCGGCCATGCCGCCGCTGCCGAGGAACTTCACGATCTTGCCGCCGCTCAAGTCCTGGAACTTCGCAGCAAAAGGCGCAGCGGCGCCTTTTGCTGCGGCAGGACGCTCGGCAACGGTGGAGCCTGTAAAGGTCTCATCGATTTTGTCCGGCGCCTGCGCAGGCGCCTCGGTGAGCTGCTCGCTCACATGCTTTGCCGTTGCAGACCGGGGAAGCTCGCGGATGAAATCCTGCGCCTGGGGCGGCGAAAGCGAGTCTTTGTCCGCTGCCGGCGGCACGTCAAACGAAAGCGCCGCGGTCTCCACGATCGAGGGAACGCCCTTTGCCGCGGCAAGGTACAAAACGGAGAACATCCACGCGTACACCTGAAAGGCCGGGTTCCAGAAATAATGGAACTTTCCAAATGCGAAAACGCCGGCGCCCGCGCTCAGCGCGACCACGGCAAACCCCGCGGCTAGCATCAGCGCCTTCCGCTTTGACGGCACCACGAGCGCGAGCCCGGGAAAAATGAGCAGCGCGAGAAGGATATTGACAAGCGCGCCAGCGGCGCCGGCGGTACGGACCCACGATCCCTGCAGAACGTCCATTGCCGAAGTGGCCCATAGTTCAACGCCCGGGAACTGCGGCCCGGCCGGCGTGGTGAAGAAGTCTGCGCCGGCAAGCGCGTCGGTGATGCCGACGAACACCAGCTTGTCGCGCAGCAGCGCCGGATCAACCGCGCCGTTGAGCACCTGCACCGCGGAAATGGTCTTTATAGTGCCCGGCCTTCCGCGGAAATGCAGGAGCGCGCTGCCGGCATAGGCCGACAGCGGAACATGCCTGTCGCCGACAATGACCTGCGGCTTTCCGTCGAATACGAACCGGTCAGGCTTGACGCCCATGTACGCGGCGGCAGCGCACAGGCCGAACGACGGATAATACTCGTCGCCGGCCTTTATCACGTGCACGATCTCGCGCAGCTTCTGGTCGACCTTGTTCGTGGTGACGTTGATGGCCCCGCTCCGGCCGGCCGACGCGGCAAACGCGCCGTCGGATGCGTCCATCCGGTTTGCGGAAAAAAGACGCAGGCCGCCGAGTTTCTCCTTGCTTGTCACCATCAGAAAGCGCTGCCGGAACACCTCCGGCGGCACAACGGCGCCGGTGTCGCCCGGCTGGAAGCTCGCGCGGAACGGCAGGAGCAGATTGTTTACTTTTGCGAACGCCCTCGCGAGGCTGTCGTTTCCCTGAAGGTCCTCCTGTTTGGGCGGAAAAATGATGTCGAGGGCGACCACGCGCGGCGAGCAGGATTGCAATTTATCAACGAGCCGCGCGATGGCGGCGCGCGGCCACGGCCAGGCGCCCATGGCGCTGATGCTCTGCGCGTCGACGCCCACGATCACGACCGAGTCGCACGCGGCCGATCCCCTGGACAGCGCGAAATTCATGTCGTACAACACGTTGTCGACCAGCCGCAGCGGCCGCACAAACATCAGCGCCGCGAGAAGCAGCGTCCCGATGCCGAGCACCGCGGCCTTTGCCTTGTTCATTCCTCGTTCTCCCCGAACATCTCGGCGGCCCGCTTGTCGCGCTCCATGTTCCATTTCACCCACGAGTCGGCCTCGTCCTTCTTGAACGGCTCGACCGCCTTGGGCTTTCCCTTCTTGTCAATTCTTATCTTCTGCATGTCTCGCACGATCGACACCCACTGCTCCAGGCTCACCTCGGACGGGCCCGGCACCTCGCTGGGGCCGCTCACCTCGCCCGGCTCGCCGCCGGACGCCGCTTTCATCGAGGGGTTGTTCTTCACCGCGACCTCGCCGTTGTACACCTTGACTTCCGATGAGCTGTCCTTGTCCACCGTGGCCTCGTACACCGTGCCGTGCACGCCCGCGATGGCGGTGGGGAGCTCGAGCTCGAACCGGCTCAGCTTGTCGCGGAACTGCTTCATCTTGGTCCACACCGAGCCGAGGTTGAACCCCATTTTCGTTTCCCCCGCGGTCGACCCCGTGTCGCGGAACGCGTCGATGCTCGCGCGCGTGTTTTCCTTGAGCCTCACCACGGTCTCCTTGTTGATGATCATCTCCACCCGGCCCGTTGCCAGGGTCTGCACCACGTCGCCGGGAAACACGATCGTGTTGGGAACGAGTTTCTGGCGCGCCTTGCCGCCCTTTGCGATGAGCACCGCGTCGCCCTCCACGTAGGTGACCACGCCCTGCATGGCCTGCACCCTGCGCTCGAATACCTGGCTTGCCGGCGCCGCGGGCTTTTCGCTTTTGTAATCCGGATTGTGAAGCACGAGGGCGTCGCCCGGATGGATGACGTTGAGGTCCTTGAGCGACGGGTTGTCCTTGAGGACCGCCTTTGCGAGGTCCGCGCCCCAGTAGCCGTAGTAGTCGATGCAGACGAGGCTGACCGTTTCCCCTTTCTTGACCGTGTGCTTGAAGGTTTCCTGCGCAGGGTCGATTTTCTGCGCGGCAACGGCATTGTGGAGAAACGCCGACACGACAACGAGCGCGATGAGTCGATTGAGTTTCATGCCGAAATCCCCTGGTTAAATGGTAAAGGTGAAACGGGCCTGATGCCCGGAAATGGTCGCGTCCGAATTTATTGCAATGACAAATGACTGATGGTTTTCGACCGAAACATCCACAGGCTTGCCGGATGATAAAATTCCACAGGCCGACAGATCTTTATCAAGAAAGTCCTCAAGCATGCCCGCAATTTCCCTCTTTGATTTCTGAGAACCATATTCCAGGATTTTCATGCCGGACAGCCTTGCGATGCGGTTGACAAGGAGGTTGAAGCAAAGGCTCCTGAAGTTGTCCGCAACGCTCTCGGGGCCGGCCACGGTGACCGCCTTGTCAAGCGATGCCTTTTCAAGGGTTTGTTCAAACAGCGTGAGCCCCATGGCCGCGGCCTCATCCGCCACCTCCCGAGAAACCGCTTGGGAAAAAACCGGCGTGTCCGTAAACACGCTTTCCACTGGAAGCTTTTGCTCCTTTGCGCAAAAAGGGTCATTGTGGCCGACGATCATCTCCGCCCACCGGACGGCGGCATACCATTCGGAATTCATTCCCGATGCGAGCGAAGGCGCGCAGAGACACAGGCACCGTGAGGCGGTATTGTCCCTGAATTTTTTATAGGGCAAAAACCGCACGTCGTCGAAGAAATGGGAGATGCTCTTGCGGGAAGAGATGTCCTTTAAAAGCGGGTCATCCATGTCAAGCGGAGCAACCACGACGCATTTGAAGCGCTCGGCAGCGGCGCACAACGCCGCCAGCGCCTCCATGCTCGCGTTGGTAAACGTCACGCCGTGGTCCCACACCACGAGGTCGGGCGCCGAGCCTGCTTCCATGCAGGCGCCGAGCGCTTCGTCGAGCCTGTCCTGCATGTCTTGTGACGGGCATGAGATGACGCCGAGGGTGACTTCTTTTTCTCTTCCGATCACCTTTGCAAGCCGGGCGAGTCCCTGCCATGACAAAAATCTGGACTTGAAGAAATCCTGCGATGAAACCGCCGCTGCCTGGGCGTTGAGTTCCTGATTCAATACGGTTAGATAAGCCGAGATTTTCGATTTGTCAAACTGTTCCTCTCCTGCCGATACGGATTGAAACAAGGCATCAGTAAGGCCCGGCTGACTGCTGCCTGATTCCTTGCCCGTCTGCGGCTTCACGTCAACCATGGACAAAATCCGGTCAACGGAAGATCCCCGCGGCTTTGCTTTTGGCGCATCGACAGGTTTTTGCTGACGACCGCCTTTGGCCGGTGAAAGCATGGATATAATTCTTGATGATTCATCAGCCGGCAGTCCTGCTTTTTTTATCAAGGCAACTGCATCATTCACGCTGATTTTCCCGTCAAGCATTTGCTGCAGCGCCAAACAAGCCCTTGTCCACGGCGCAAATACGGGAACATTTGCCGCGATGCTCTCCGCCGAAAAATCCTTCATCGTCTTCACAGGATATTCAACGAAAACCTGTTTTTCACCGTCAATCAGCATATTTTTCGCATTGCCGGAAAGCAAAATCCCCGCGGACGCCATGAACTCGTTCCATTCCGCAATGTGAACGGAAACCGGCTTCTTCGAAACAAATCCGAGGTCGGAGCAGACAAGAATGTTCCACGGTTCAAGGTCAATGGCAGCGGGCTTTTTGACCGGTGCAGGACCGAGCGAAACGGAAAAGGAATCGATTTGGGATTTGTCTTTGTTCACGGGCATATCATTTATATTGCGCGATGATATATAATTTTACTTAATATATGATATTTGCTATATTTATAGGCATTAAAAAATTGCATGCACGCCTGAAATCAAGGGAAAGGCATCACCATGAACAGAAGGAATTTTCTCGCCGCATCGGCGGCCGTCGCGCTCGCGTCATGCGCACGCATGGACAAGCGCGCCGCCAGGTATGACGAACACCAATGCCCCTTTTGCACCCAGAAAGCGGGCGTATGCTCCTACTGCGGCGGCAGCGGTAAGTGCGGTTTCTGCCACGGCAAGGGAAAGCGGAAGACCGTTTCGCCCAACGTCCCCGAAGAAAACATAAAGCCGGGGTTCTACGAGGAGCAATGCCCCTACTGCAAGGGCAGCGGCGTGTGCCGCTACTGCCACGGCAACGGAAAATGCTGGGCCTGCAAGGGCACCGGCAAAGTTGACAACTGGGATTTCTACGAACAATACAAGCAGGCCGCCAAGTAGCCCGCGCACCTCCTCCAGGAGCACCGGTTCATGAAGAAAAGACCTGTCTGCCTCATCATCAGGGACGGCTGGGGACTCGGAAAAAAAGACGACACCAACGCCATTTTCAAGGCAAAAACGCCGTTTACCGACGCGTATGAAGCAGCCAATCCGGGATCGATCATCGCCACGTCGGGCCTGAGCGTGGGCCTGCCCGACGGGTACCAGGGCAACAGCGAGGTGGGCCATCTCAACATCGGTTCGGGCAGGATCATCTACCAGAGCCTCACGCGCATTGACAAATCGGTCTCCGACGGCGACTTCTTCACCAACCCCGCGTTCACCGGGGCGATCGACCTGGCCAAAAAGCGCAACGCCGCGCTCCACCTCATGGGCCTGATCCAGGAAGAGGGCGTCCACGCGGTCACGCGGCACTGCGTCGCGCTGCTCGACCTGTGCAAACGGCGCACGTTCACAAACGTCCTCGTCCACGCGCTCACCGACGGCCGCGATACGCCCCCGAAATCCGCGCGCGAGCACCTGGCGCTGCTCCAGAGCGGCATTGACAAAACAGGAACCGGCCGCGTAGCCACGGTGATGGGCAGGTACTATGCCATGGACCGCGACAAGCGCTGGGAGCGCACCGAGATCGCGTACCGCGGCCTCATGCAGGGCCTGGGCAGGGCCGTGGCGTCCTGGCAGGAGGCGATCGACGACGCCTACGCGAGCGGCGAGACCGACGAGTTCATCAAGCCGCGGACCGTCAACTATGCCGGCATCGGCAACAACGACGTCGTCATCTTCTTCAACTTCAGGTTCGACCGCACGCGCCAGTTGACAACCGCGATCATGGAGCCCGGGTTCAAGGAATTCGCCACCGTGCCGCACCGCATCCATTTCGTGGCCATGACCCACTACTACGACAACGGGCATTTCACCGAGGCGTATCCCGAGATCCAGAACGCCAACATCCTCGGCGAGGTGCTGAGCAACAACGGCCTCAGGCAGCTGCGCTGCGCCGAGACCGAAAAATACGCGCATGTCACCTTCTTCTTCAACGGCCTGCGCAACGAGCCGTTCGAAAACGAGGACCGCATCCTCGTGCCCAGCCCCAAGGTGGCCACCTACGACCTCAAGCCCGAGATGAGCGCGTTCGAGGTGCGCGACAAGCTCGTGGCCGCGATCAAAACGGGCGCGTACGACGCCGTGATCATGAACTTCGCCAACTGCGACATGGTCGGGCACACCGGCGTGTTCGGGGCGACCATGAAGGCGGTGGAGACCGTTGACGCGTGCGCCCATGACGTGGTGGAAACGGCGCTTTCCCAGGGCGGGGCCTGCATCCTCATGGCCGACCACGGCAACGCCGAATACAAGAAGGCCCCGGACGGCTCCCCGCTCACGGCCCATACCACCAACCCGGTGCCCCTCACCCTGATCGGCGCGGGAAACGTCAAGGTCAGGCCTGAGGGAAAATTGTGCGACATCGCGCCGACCATCCTTGAGTTGCTTGACATAAAGAAACCGGCCGAGATGACCGGGACGTCGCTCATTGTACATTGAAAAGAAATAACCGCAGAGACGCAAAGAGCGCAGAGAAGAATTAAAAATTGAAAATTAAATATTAAAAATTTTTAATTTTGAATCTTTAATCTTTAATTTTCCAAGGCCTGTTACATGAAAATCGCTCTTTGCCAGCTCAACCCCGTCATGGGCGACATCGCGGGAAACACCGCCAAACTCATCGCCGCGGTGTCCGCGCATCGCGACAAAAACATAGACCTCTTCGTTTTTCCCGAGCTCATTGTCCAGGGATACCCGCCGCGCGACCTGCTCGAACAGTCATGGTTCGTCAGCCGCGGCGCCGCCGCGCTGCGCGACATTCTCGCGTTTTCAAAAAAAATCCCTGAAAGCGGCGTCCTGTTCGGCTTCGCCATGCCCAGCACGCGGAAAAACGGCAAGCGCCTCTCCAACGCCGCGCTGCTCGTTTGCAAAGGGAAAATCGTTTTCCAGCACGACAAGTCCCTGCTCCCCGCCTACGACGTGTTCGACGAGGCGCGTTACTTCGACGCGGCCGCCGGCCGCAGGGTGTGCCCGTTCAAGGGCGAGCGGCTCGGCATCACCGTGTGCGAGGACGCCTGGAACGACCCGCACATGTGGCAGCGGCTGCTCTACGACATCGACCCGGTAAAAGACCTTGCCAGAAAAGGCGCCACCATCCTCCTCAACCTTTCGGCGTCGCCGTTTTACCTGGGCAAGGAGAAAATCAGGTTCTCGCTGGTCAAGGCGCACGCCAAACGCCACCGGCTGCCTTTTGTTTTTGTCAACCAGGCCGGCGGCAACGACGAGCTCATCTTCGACGGCAACAGCATGGCGTTCGACGCAACGGGCGCCCTGCGCGCCATGCTCCCGGCGTTTAGCGAGGCCGTGCGGGTGGTCGACACCAGGGCCTTCGGCCCCGTTGTAAACCCGCCGGAGTTCGACACCATCAAGAGCGTGCACGACGCGCTCGTCTGCGGCATTTCCGACTACCTGCGCAAATGCGGGTTTACAAAGGCGCTTGTCGGGCTCTCCGGCGGCATCGACTCGGCGGTCACGGCCGCGCTCGCGGTCGACGCGCTCGGCCCGAACAACGTGTGGGGCGTCACCATGCCGTCGCGCTATTCGTCAAGCGGAAGCGTCGGCGATTCGGCGGCGCTCGCCAAAAACCTCGGCATCACCTTCACCACCATCCCCATCGAAAGCGCGTTTTCCGCCTTTACCGGGGAACTCGAGCCCGTGTTCGCCGGTCTGAAGCCCGACTTGGCCGAGGAGAACATCCAGGCGCGCGTGCGCGGCACCGTCCTCATGGCCCTCTCGAACAAGTTCGGCCATATCCTTCTGTCAACCGGCAACAAGAGCGAGCTCGCCGTCGGCTACTGCACCCTCTACGGCGACATGAGCGGCGGCCTGAGCGTGATCTCCGACCTTCCCAAGGGCATGGTGTACAAGATGGCGCATTACATAAACCGCGTGCGCGAGATCATCCCTGCAAACTGCATCAGCAAGCCGCCGTCAGCCGAACTGCGGCCCGGCCAGAAAGACCAGGACACCCTGCCGCCGTACGACGTGCTCGACCCCATCATCGAGCTTTTTGTTGAAGAGGGAAAATCGGCCAAGGAGATTGTCAAAAAGGGATTTGATGGAAAGACCGTGGCGTGGGTGGTGGAGGCTGTAAAGAAAAGCGAGTACAAGAGACGGCAGGCGGCTCCGGGGCTGAAGGTGACGCCCAAGGCGTTCGGGGTGGGGAGAAGGTTTCCGCTGGCGGCAAAGTATGAGTGTTAAAAAAAGATAAATAAAAGTTGGGCGCCCCGCGGCCGTGCCGCGGCGGCCGGGGAGAGGAAATCATGCCGGTTTTATTCCTTCTCATTGACAAATAGCAATGAACTTTTCCGGAGGGCCAGCCACGTTCATTGGTGTCATTGCGAGCGAAGCGAAGCTCAACGCTAATAGCGTGTCATGAGAATTTTTTATCCTGCCGTAAAGAGGCTGATAATTTTTATATTGAAGAACCCGCCCCAAGTGGCGGGGATTCTTTCTTGGCTATAGAATTAGAATATTTTATAGTCGCCCGCTAACCCCGCGCCAAGTCGCGGGGAATGCGCGGGCTGTGCCATTCAATCATCAAATCCCCTGCTTTCGCATGTTGCCGATAGGAAACTCGTTCTGCGTTTCCGGTGGGATTTATTATCTGATAATGCTCAGCGAGTAATTTATCGCGTTGAATACGGATCATGGCAGCTTGAAACACGAACGCAGAATCATCGATTTTGTTCACACGAGCTTTAACCTGCGAGAGCCTGCATAAAAAGAGTGAATCCTGTTGTTGCGTTAGATCGTCGAATAACGCGATTTGCTTTAGCGTGTCTGGTTAGAGCTTAGCATATTGCAATAACTCTTGGGAAGATTCATGGTTATCTGCATACCGGTTGAAAATGCAATTCGATAAGAACAGCACCATGGAAACGGACAGGAACATAAAACCGGCTCTGAACACAAAGTACCTCACCTCATCACCTTCCCCACCTCACTTCCCATTCCCTCATTCCCCGTCACCTTCACAAAATAGACCCCGGCCCTGTCCGTCATAATTTCAAGCTCGCCTTTGTCAACCAGGCTCCGGATCGTCCTTCCCCGTGCGTCAACCACTTCAGCGGCAAAGCCTTTGTCGATATTCACCTTAACCGCGAGCATTCTGGCCTCCCCGCCGATCCTGCACCGGATCATCCCGTTGTGCGTTTCCGCGCGCGCGGACCCCATGCCGGGCAGCGGTCTAGCCGCCGCGGTGGCGATCGGGACAAACCCGTCCCTGCGGTAATTGCCGCGACCGGTTCCCCACAGCACCGTTGCGTTCTTTGTCCCGGGCAACCGGTACGCCACGATTCCGCTCGACGACGTGTTGATCACGATCGACAGGTCGCCGCTGGTGTCTATTCTGTCAAGAGTCGGCGACGCCATTGCGCCGTTCCAGTTCGCGCCGCCGAACGTGTCCGGGAGCGCGATCTTCTGCAGCACGTTGGCCTGGTTGTCGAGGATGAACAGGTCGCCGGCGGTGTGTGAGCCCTCCTGCGTCCACGTGGTGAACAGCACCTCGGCCTTGCCGTCGTTGTCGAGGTCGGCCACCACGGGCGGGGACGCGAAACGGAAGAACGGGTCGCCGGCATGATAGACGGCAAACGGCCAGTTGCCGTGTTCTGTTTTGTCAAGGCTTACCGCGTGGACCTTGCCGTCGTACGACGAGAAGAGGATCTCCTTGAGGCCGTCGCCGTTGAGGTCGGCGACCACCGGGTCGGGCATGCAGGATTCGATCACGTTGTAGTCCTCCGACAGCGGCGCGCCGGACGCAAACGGGATGCTCCAGTCGTAGCCGCCTTTCTTGAAACGCGTGCGGTCGGCGTTGAAAATGAACAGGCCGGTGTATTTGCTGGGCGGATAGGTCCCGCTGCAGTCGTACACGTCGCCCGCGGCCACGAGCTCGTACGCGCCGTCGTTGTTGACATCCGCGATCACGGCCGCGCCATCGGCGAAATTGGCGCGATAGCTTTCCACCGGCGTGCCGTCGCACAGGCCGTACCCGCGCAATTCAGGAGCGGTGTCGACCCATGCGCCCACCTCGCCCCACACCTTGGTGCCGAAAATAGAGGAGGCCGGCACCGGCACCCCGGCCGGCGTGTAGGCGCAGATGTAATGCACGTCCGACGGCACCACGATTTCCGGCGTGCCGCTTCCCGAAAGGTCTCCGATTGCCGCGTTGTCGTTGTAAACGCCCGCGTCGTACCCCTTGTTCTTCGACCGCTGCGGCCAGCCGGGCATGATGGTCCCGTCGTACGAGCAGACCCAGGTGTTGAGCGAATCAAGCGCGGCCTGCGTGGCGATCAGCCGGAGTTTTCCTGTTCCGTCAAGGTCGGCCGCCGCGATGCCGCGCAGTTCGGCCGAAACGATCTGTTTGGTCCACAGGGTGTCGCCATCGTTGTTCCGCACGATGATGTTGCCGCCCGACGCCGCAACGATTTCCTGCTTTCCATCGGCGTTGATGTCCGCGACGATGATGCCCGACCAGACCCGGCTGCCGTTTTTGTTGAAGGAGGCGAGCACCTGGCCGTCGCTGCCGCGCAGGATGTTTATGGTGTAGCCGCCCGCCACCACCTCGCGTTTACCGTCGCCGGAGAGGTCGGCGACCGCGGGCGACGAATACCAGCCTGTCTCGCACCAGGAGGAATAGCAACCGCCGTGCGTCCATGAAAGGACCGGCGTATTGACGGTTGCGGAAAGGTCCGCGGCGCAGACGATCAAAACGGCAATCGCAAGGTGAGCCATATATTTCATATGAACCTCCGGATGAATGGGTTTTCTTTCTTCTCACCGGCCTCGTATAAGGGATCAAGGACGAAAATACCTTTTCATTATTTCGTTGGCAACACCGGCGATATTTCATTTCGCGACATATTGTAAACAGTGTCTGGAAAAAATTTCCGGCGTCGATTATTCTTTTATATGAGAGCAAATTTGTTGCCACATTACCTGCCCCCCTTCCCCGACCCAATTTTGCGTACTTTTTGGGGTCGCGTTATCGTAATTTATTTGTAAGAAGAATAAAGGAGCAGTATCATCATGAAACAAAATTCAATATCGCACAAACAGCCCCGTGACAAGGCCGCCGTTCCAAAAATCCCCCAATGCACGGCCTGCTGCGAAGGGTATCTGGAAGGTTGCGTGTACGGGCATCATTTCTATCTTGGCAGGCCCTGCCATTTCATGAAACCGGGCGGTTGTTCTATTTATGAAGACCGTCCCGTGGAGCCGTGCAGGCGATTCAAGTGCGTCTGGCTGACGGATGATATTCTTCCGGCATGGTTCCGGCCCGACAAGTCGAATGTCATCGTGACCTGGGAATCGTGGGGGCCCAACAAGAACTTTCCCTATCTCAAGGCGACCGAGCGGGGCGTCAAGATCGACTCCGCCGTGCTGAACCTGCTTTACATGTACCACGTGGAGACGAGAACGCCCATCACCGTCCAAATCGACCGGGGGTGGAGCCACTACGGTCCTTTTGAATTCGTCGAAGAAATGAAGCGGATAAGCCCTCCTTCCCCGCAAGGGCATTTGTAAGGGGCGGTTCCGGTCGCTCATCCGGTTGGATCATCTGAAGCGGTGGCACTGTTTGACAAATCCCCCAACGCATCCTATTTTTCTTCACTGCCATGCATCTCATCTTAATAATTTCATTCCTCTGCGCAATTCTCTCAATAATTTATTTCTCCGTCATCATTTTTCTCTGTAACGGCCTTTGCCGCATATCCCGTTCCTCAACGCCCCACCATCTTCGTTTCTCCATTGTCATCGCGGCCCGGAACGAGGAGCGCGTCATTGAAAAATGCCTTTTGTCGGTTCTATCGCAGACAATCGGGCCGGAACGTTTCGAAGTCATCCTTGTCAACGACCGCTCGACCGATGCCACCGCTGCCATCGCGGCGTCAGTTGCAAAAAGCCATTCCAATCTTTCCGTCGTCACCATTACCGAAACGCCGCAGGGCGTTTCTCCCAAGAAGCACGCCGTAATACAGGGAATACTGCGCGCAAAAGAAGAAATCATCGTGTTTACCGACGCGGACTGCATCGTGCAGCCGGCCTGGCTCGAAACCATTGACAGATATTTTGACGAAAACACGGGCATCGTCCAGGGGATCACCGCGTATGCGGAAACGCCCGGTATGAACAAACTCTTTTGGGGAATACAGGCAATCGATTTCCTTTCGCACGGCGTAGTGTCGGCCGCGGCCATCGGCGCGAACCTGCCGCTCAATTCAAACGCCAACAACTTCGCGTTCAGGAAAAAAGCGTTTGATGCCGCAAGCGGGTACGGCTCCGACAGCGCCGTGGTTTCCGGCGACGACGATCTGCTGCTGCAAAGGGTTTGGAGAAGCACGGGCTGGCGCATCCGGTACATGACCGACGCGGATGGAAAAGTGAATACACGCCCCACCGAAACGATAACGGGCGTTTTCGAGCAGCGCAAGCGCTGGGGATCAAAGACCGTGCATTACAATCGGATGCAGGTCGGACTGCTCTCGTCGGTATTCGTTTTTTATCTGGCAATTGCACTATTGTTCTTCGCAGGATTTTTCAAACCGGCATTTTTCGCGCCGTTCATCGCAATGTTTCTTGTAAAGGTTTTCGGCGAGGCAATGCTCCTGGTCCCCGGGACGCGCATGTTCGGCGAAATGGGCCTGAGGAAATATATTGTCCCGGCGTCTTTGATCCAATTGCCCGTTGTGATTTTTTCGGTGGTGATCGGGGTGTTTGGGAAATTTGTGTGGAAGGAACAGAAGTTCGGAAGGACTTCCAAATAAATTCCCTGCTCGCAAACCTCTTGCGTTTGCGTAAATAATAACGTTCATTTTGGGGGGAAGGAAATCATTTGACGACATTGACCGTTACCAGGCGCGGAAGAAATTGTATAGCTTGCTTGACGAGGCCAACACTTCACATTCGCCGATTCTCATTGAAGGCAAACGCGGCGGAGCCGTATTAATCGGCGAGGAAGATTGGTCGGCGATCAAGGAAACTTTGTACTTGGCGTCGATTCCAGGAATGCGTGAATCCATAAAAGCAGGCATGAAAACACCCTTGCGGAAAACCAGCAAGGTCATAAAATGGTAAAGTGGCAGCTTTACTATACAAACAAGCTCTAAAAGACGCAAAAAAGATTTCAGCCGCAGGTCTGCGATATAACGTCGAAAATCTTCTGTCAATTTTAGAATCAAACCCCTTGCATACCCCACCCCCGTATGAAAAATTAATCGGGGATTTATCCGGCGCTTTTTCAAGAAGGATAAACATTCAACATCGGCTTGCGTATCAGGTTCTCAAAGAAGAGAAAGCCGTGAAAATTATTCGCATGTGGACGTAGTACGAATAAAATGAACGCCTGAAATAACAAAAGGGACAGACCCTTACCCGTCCTGCCCCTTTTCTAATTTATCAATCTTAAATTTTACTTGGTGACCATCACCCTCTTCACCACTTTCCTTCCATCCCCCAGCGACACCTTCACAAAATAGACTCCCGCGCCCGAAAGCGAAGCGTCCTTCACCAAATGCCATCCCCGCGCCTGCAGGCTCGCGGGCAAGTGCGTGATCACCTTTCCGTTCGCGGCGAGCAGGTCGACAGCCGCCACGCACGGGTCGCTCAGGTAATAGCGCACGGTCGAGCCAAACACTCCCACCTTCACAAAAGGCAGCGGCAAGGACGATTGGTACGGATTTTTCGTGGGCTGGTACGCGATGGACGTCGGGCTTCCCACGACAAACGTGGTCGAGCCGGCGGTGAGGCCCGGCGACGTGGCGTTGACCGTCACGGTCCCGGTCGTAAACATGGTCCGCACCGCCACCTTGCACTTTCCGCCCTCGATCAGCAGCTCCGGATCGCCGGGCGCGTGCCAGGTCTTGGACTGCGTGGCGTCAACATACTGGTCGGAGCCCCCGCGGTACTGGCCCGGACCGGTCACGCTCCAGGTGATGTTGCCGGTCGCGGTGGGGCACCAGACGTTGTTCGCGTCCTGGACCGTGGCGAGGATGAGCGCCGCGTCGGAGCCGTTTGCCTTGAACGTGAATACCTCGCCGTCGGGCTTTACAATATGCGGATCCACCGTGAGCTGGATGTGGTCGGGATTGCCGGCCGTCTTCTGCGTGTCGGCGCACACCACGTTTCCGTTTCCGTCAAGGCCCTGGGCGATAAGGGTTCCCGAGGCCCAGGCGACGTTGTCCCACCACACCTCGCAGGGAAGCTGGGTGGTGGTCTGGGTGTGGTCGCTGTTCGGCGCAACGCCGGTGAGCCCGTTGGGCGCCTTTGTTCCCACGGCGGTGCCGTTGAGCAGCAGCTTTACCTGCGGGCAGTTGGAGAACCCGTAGACGCGCACCGTGCCCGACCGGTTCCAATGGTTGCCGAGCTTCACCGCCGGTTTGGTGGCGAACGGGATCCAGCACGACTGGTAGCCATAGTACAGGAGCTTGGGGATGCGGTTGAAATCCATCATGGAGCATTCAAACGACCTGCACTTGGGATACGTCGCGGTGTTCTTGTACGGCAGCGAAATGCCGTCTTCGCCGGGCGTCTCCGACATGTACCACTGCGCCATGCCGAAGCAGTTTGCCGCACGGCTTTTCACCCAGTCGTTCATATAATCGGCGCAGAACGCGAGCTCGTAATCGTATTCGAACCGCGCCATCCTGCCGTAGTCGCTCCACCATTCGGCGCCCCAGGCCGGATTGTTGGGATACTGGTTCTTCACGCCGATTTCGCATCCGACAACCGTGCAGGAAAGAATGTAGCCGTTGGCGGGGTTGGGCGTTCGGTCGGCGATCACGTGCGTGTGGATGGGGTCCCACGTCGCCGCAAGCTGCTGAAGCGACTGCGCGAACCCGGTCGCGATGGGCCCGTTGCTGATTTCCCACGCGAGGATCGACGGATGGTTCCTGTCGCGGATGATCACGTCCCTCTGTATCTCGTACTTGAGCTGCCCCTTGCCGCCGTCGGTCGCCGACGCGCCGTTGAAAGCGCCCTCGCCTTCGCCGCTCGGCTGGATCAGCATGATGCCCTCGTTGTCGCAGGCCTCCACGAACCCGGGGCTGCACGACGAATGGCCGGGCCGCCACAGGCTGCCGCCGATGTCGGCGAGCAGCTTGGCGTCGCGCCACTCTACTTCGGGCGGCAGCGCGGTCGCGAGCGCGGGATAGTCGTAGCGCGCGGACGCGCCGTAGAGAAGGTGCTTGTGGCCGTTGAAATACGGGAAGTTCGCGTCCCACGTGATCACGTGGATGCCGTAATCGTCCGTGAACACGTCGACCGTGGTGCCGTTTACTTTCACGATATGATACACCTTGTGCATGTACGGCGTGCCGTACGGGCTGTTGTTGGGATACCACAGGTGCGGGTTGTTCACCGTGGCGGTCTGGTCGAACACGTACGCGGTGCCTGCGCCGATGGACTGTGTCGCGTCGCCGGTCCACACCACGTTGTTGTTGTACGCGTCAACGATTTTCGTGGTGAGCGTGACGTTGGCCGCCGCCGTCCCCTCGTTCTGCACGTTCGTCTTGATGTCGATGGCGGCCGACGACCCGTCTGTGGCCACGGACGTGGCCCCCACGTAGGTTCCCCACTGGCTGACGCATGAGTAAACGTTGAGGGGCACATGCACCTTGTCGGTGATGTGCATCCACACCGGCCGGAAAATGCCGGCGTCGCCCTGGCCGAACCGGAACACCTCCGAGAAGCCCGGGTCGTTGTAGAACCCCTGGCTTTTCGACACGCGCGCCGCGAGCACGTTGTCGGCGCCGCCGAATTTCACCAGATTGGTGACATCGACGACGAACCCGATGAATCCGACCACGTGGGTCGCCTGCGGGTTTTCGGAGCTGTTTCCCGGCAGGAACGTGCCGTTCATGAACACCTGGACTCCCACGTGCACGCCCTCGAACTCTATGAATATTTTCTTGTCCGCGTATTTGCTGTCGAGCGTGAAATGCTTCCGGTACCAGAACGGCCCGCCCTGCATCTCGCCGTCGCCACCGCCCGAGGCCTCGTTGAGAAACGATTCGGTGTCACACCAGGTATAGGGAATGCCGACGTCGGGATACGATGCATCGTTGAGTGCGGTGTCTTTTCCATTCGCCGGATCGGACCTGATGAATTTCCAGGGCGTCTCGCCCAGGTTGATCTTGACCCTGTTACTCGGTTCCCCGGTATAGGTTTGCGCGCCGACCAATACCGCGGTAAAAAGCAGCGCCGTCAGCGTCAGTACCATGGCTTTTTTGAACATGAAAGCCTCCCCCTTTTTGGAAAGAAAATTTTTATTTAAACGAATAAAAAAAATTCCGGCATGCCTTCTTCCTATATTTATGATACCTCAGGATAGTAAAAATATACCGTATCTTGACAGTTTTGTCAAAAATTATTGGAGCAATCTTTCCAGTAGGCCCGGATCATTTCGCACACTTCAGGCGCCGACGACGACCTGCTCACCCATACAATGCACAGTTCGTCCTTGCGCTGCTTCACCCACCGCGTGGCGATTTCCTGCTCCGGAAAGTCGTCCGGCGACGGCGGGAGCGCACCGCTGAAAAAGAATTTGTCAAGCTCTGTTTCCATTGCCGGGACGTCTCTGAAATCGGAAAAGAAAGGCCTGAGCAAGATTTTCTGGTTCTTCCTGAACCAGAACGACATGCCCTTTTCCTTCTCCGCGTGCGGCAGCAGCACGATGCAGTCGTCAAGCGGTAAAAACGCGCCCTTGCGTTCCGCGATCGCAAGCTGCGTGTTGAGCAGGGGCGCGTGCTTCCGGATGAGCCGGTATTCATAAATAAGGCCCTCCAGCTCGGAGCCGCATTCGTGCGTGACGAGCTTGTGCGATTCGGCGCGCAGCCGCGAGAGCTTTTCGGGCGATTCCTCGGAGTCGCGGAAATAGCTCATGAGCCTGCGCCTGAGATTGGACGCCTTGCCGATATACAGGTACGCGTCATTTTTGGCTTTAAAACCGTACACGCCGGGCGCGGCGGGCGCGGCCGCGATGTCATCGTACGAGAATTCCTTTCCCGAAAAGTCAACGCCCGCCAGATCGGTCCGCTCCTGTGCCTCCAGATGGGCGATGTCGCCGAGTCCCTGTTCGGTGAGGAGCCGTACGAGCTCCTGCACGCATTTTGCAAAGCATTCGCCGTGCTTATAGGCATAGGTGAGCTGCGGCGACGTCCCGAACAGCACCTTGTGGCATGCGTCAAGCGTGAGCGGCCGCGGGAGCGGCAGCTTGGCGCACACGAACATGGTGCTGACGAGAACGGCGCTGTCGTCGAGGAACGCGCCCGCCTCCTGGGCAAGCAGGCCGAACGCCGACTGTTGGCGCCATGAAAGGAACACGGGCCGCCGTTTTTCGCATGCGGCAGTCAGGACGCCGGCCTTCCGCTCCCGCGGCTCATCTTCGAACGGCGCGTCGCGCACGCTTCTTAAAAGCTCCTGCTCTTCAAACGGCAATGCCGAAGGATCCTCGAGCCAGCGCCCGGCAAGCAGCTGCGGCGCCTCTGCGACGGACCACACCGACGCATACACCGCCGCTTTCGGGTTGTTGGGCAGCGCAAGCAAATACGCCGCGGCCCACGGCGTCTCGGCCAGGGTGTAGCCGCCTTGCTGCGGAACGGCGAGCGCAGAGGCGTGCCAGAGATTGTCGCTGCCGAAAGAGCAGCGCCGGTCCTTTGAAAGAATCGCCAGTATCGCCGCGTGCGCAAGTTTTTCATCAGGGTTTTTGAATTTAAGGATCTCCCGCGCAAGGACCGCGGAAGAAACCCCGTCATGAGCCCTGACATAAGCGACCATTGCGTCGTGCATGAGAAACGCTTTCCGTGATTACTAATCTAGCGTAAGTGGTAATAATAAAGTTTGGGCGTTCCCCTCGCCTTCGTAAACTCAGGCTCGGGTCGGTCTCCCTCCGGGCTCGGCTGTTCGCCTCGTTGCCGGACCACCCGAAGTCGCCTTCAGCGAGGGGTCGGCCGGCAATTCGCCCTAGCTCACCCTCCGGTCCACCTAACGCTTGGCATCAGTCAAGTACCACTCTCGTTTTCCTGCCATCAGCGGTGCAACGGTGCGCGGAGGACAGGATGTGTCCGGCCATCCAGCCATTTTGTATTATTTACCTTATTAAAACTACCTTTATGTTTCACGGCGGAGCAACTTGCAGCGCGGTTCATCATCGCGCCCTATTTTACGCACCTCGCGACCGCGGCGGCTACGAGAACGGCTTGTCAAGCAATTTCATCGGCGTCATTTACACATCGTAGAAAAAATTGTTGCGCGGAGCGTTTCACGCTGTTATATTATAGGTCATTCAATCACCATCTCACGAGAGGAGAACCACCATCATGGCAAAAATCGGCAGAAGTCAGCTTGTCGCCCTGCAGAAAAAACTGAAGACCGACGCCGCGATCGGCGAGCGTTTCGGTATCACCCGTCAAGCGGTCCACCAGCTCCGCCAGAAATACCGCATCGAGTCCGTGATCGCCAAAAACGGCGAGCGCAACGCCAAAATCGCCAAGGCGCACAAGGCGGGCACGTCCGGAACGGCCCTGGCAAAAAAATACGATCTGTCGGTTTCGCAAACCTACCGCATCATCAAGGACGCAAAAAAAGGCAAGAAAAAATAATTTTGCCGCACCCTTCACCCGCAGCAAGGCTCATGACGATTTCATGAGCCTTGTTTTTTGAAAACGGCGCACCATGACACAACCCGAACACGCATCCGGCGGCGCAGGCCTCAGCCGCTCCATCACCATCGCGTCGGTCATCATGATGACCTCGGTCCTGATCAGCAGGGTGATGGGCCTCGTGCGCGAGCAGGTGCTGTCGGGATTTTTCGGCACCTCGCCCGAGATGAGCGCCTACGTCGCTTCGTTCCTCATCCCCGAAATGCTCAACCACCTGCTTGCGGGCGGATTCCTCGCCATCACCTTCATCCCCATTTTCCAGAAATACCTCGTGAGCGGCGAGCGCGAAAAATCATGGCGCGTGTTTTCGAACCTTCTCACGATCGGCACCGCGGTGATGGCCGTGCTGGTGGTGGCGGGCATGGTGTGGGCCGGGGCGGTCGTGGGGCTGCTCGGAAAGGGCGCCCCCAGCGAGCTCACCATCAGGCTCACCAGGATCATCATGCCCGCGCAGCTGTTCTTCTACTGGGGCGCGTTTCTCCTGGCCGTGCAGTATGCCAACCACCGGTTCTTTCTCCCCGCGCTGCTGCCGCTCTGCTACAACTTCGGCATCATCGCCATGGGGATTATCTGCCAGCATTTTTTCCATCTCGGGGTGGAAGGGTTCGCCTGGGGCGTCCTTGTCGGCGCGTTCGTCGGCAACGTGCTGGTGCAGCTGCCCGGCGCGTTCGCGGTGGGCATGCGCTTCCGCCCGCTCTTTAATGTAAAGGACCCCGACCTCAAGCGGTACGTGCTGCTCACCCTGCCGCTCATGCTCGGCATCGGCATGACGCTTTCCAACGAGCTCTTTTTCCGATACTTCGGCTCGTTTCTCCAGAAGGGCGCGCTCGCGAGCATCAACTATTCGCTGAGGACGACCATGATATTCGTCGGCGTGTTCGGCCAGGCCGCCGGCGTGGCCTCGTATCCTTTTCTGTCAAGGCTCGCCGCGGAGCGGCGGTTCGGCGAGATGAACGGCCTGCTCAACGGCATCACCAGAAACATCGCGGCCTTTCTCATTCCGTGCGTCGGCGTCATGATCCCGCTTTCGTCGCAGATCATCGCCGTTTTGTACCAGCACGGCCGTTTCGACGCCGCGTCAACGGCGGCGACGGCGCCGGTGCTCGCGGTGTACCTCATCGGCGCGCTCCCCATGGCCGCAAGCACCATCGTCATGCGCGGGTTCTTCGCGGAACAGAAAATGGTCTTTCCCATGCTGGTCACCACCGCGGTCGCGCTCCTCAGCATCCCGTGCTACGTTCTCTTCAGCGCGCGCTACGGGGCCATGGGCATCGCGCTCGCGTCCACCGTGGCGATGTCGGCACAGTTTCTTGTCCTTTACTGGTCGTGGGAAAAGCGGCACCGGTTCATCGCCGACTTTGCGGCCACCGTATTCTACATGGCGAAGGCCGCAGTTGTCGCCGCAGCCGGCTTTGCAATCTGCTTCGGCATCAAGGCGCTCGCGGCCCCGCACACGGGCTCAGCAACATTCATGCAGAACCTCGCGCTCGCCGCAGCGGCGGGATTTCCCGCGCTGGTCGCCGCGGCGGCCTGCCTGCATTTCGCCGGGATCGTTGATCTGCGCGAAACGGCGCTCCGGCTTCGTAAAAAAACTTGATACATTCTTATAAGAAAAATGTAATATCTCTTTACTTCCGGCATGTGCGTTGTTTAATTTATGGGGGCTTTTTTTACGTGAGGAGCGCAACCAGTACCTTGATAACACGGAACGATATCCTGTGACAGCAGCCGATCCCCGCCCGTCCTACAAACGGCACTATACAAAATCAAGGCCGGTGCTTTTCAGCGTAAGCGCCGCGGTCGTCGTCTGCGCCGCATTCGTCATCCACTCAAAGACAGCGGCCCCGCAAAAATCCGCGCCGCCCGCGGCCGCCGCTTCCGCGTCCGTCGACTCATCATGCCTGCTGCCGGTTGATAAATGGCTGAACAAGAAGTTCTTCGCGCTCAGGAAGCCGCCGATGTTCAGGAAATTCGGGTATGAACTGTACCTCACCAATAAACTTTCCGCGGCTACCGCCGCCGTCGATACCGCGACCGAGGCGGAAAAACACCACGCCCGCTATTCCCTGCTCGCCGGCAAAACGCTCACGGTGACCGGCGTTGAGAAAGCCGGGCCGGAACATCTCGTCACCTTCTCGGAAGATAAGGGCGGCCGCACCTATTTCGCCAAAACGCACAACGGCGCCATCGAGGGCATCGCCCGCAGCGACGATCTCGACGGCGCGGCGCGGCGCTGGGCCGGAACGACCGTGTATTCGCGCCGCAGGTTCATCGACACCTACGATTCGTCAACGGGCGCCTACGGCAGGATCAAGGTGAGGATCCAGGACGCCCTCAAGGTGACGGGCGTGTCGTGGGGGCTCGCGCCGCTTCCGCCCAAGCCGCTCTGGCTGAACGTGGAGACCGCCGCGCACGAAAAGGGGTTCATTCCGGTGTGCTTGACATGGGCGAATGTCATGAGCGACAAGATCAAACCGGGGCCGCCGTGGGCCGAGGAGCTGTTCGAGACGAACCCCACGACCCTTTACTCATGGGACAGCCTCACCTGGGCCGCCATCAACGGCCACACCATCGTGAGCGGCATGACCAAGGAGCAGGTGCAGGTGAGCTGGGGCCAGCCGCACAAGGTGACCCTCGACACGGCGCAGCGCGGCTGCAGGGAGCAATGGCTGTTCGGAACGCAATATTTGTGCTTCGATCACGATACCGTAACCTCGGTCGGCGCGCGGTGAAAATAAATACCGTATTGTAAATACGCCCGGGCCGCGGGTCGTTGTTGTTGTCAATTTATTTTTTACAAATTATGCACATCACTTTGTACCGGTATTATATTTAATCAATCCACCTTAAAAAAGGAGAGGTCATCATGGCCAGACTTACCAAACAGCAGCTTGTCGCACTTCAGAAAAAACTGGGAACCGATCAGGCAATAGGCGATAAAGTCGGTGTCACCCGCCAGGCGATCCATCAGCTGCGCAACAAATACGGCATCGATTCGCTCATCGCGAAGAACGCCGAGAGAAACAAGAAAATCGTCGGCAATTACAAGGGCGGCAAGACGGGAACCGACATCGCAAAGAAATTCGACCTGTCCGTCTCGCAGACCTACCGCATCATTAGCCTTGCGGGAAAAAAGAAGAAGTAACGAACCTTTTATCGGCGATTGAATAACCGAGTTGCGTCCACATGGTGGTTCCGGGAATACTGCCATGTGGATTTTTTTTACTGTTTCTGCAATTTCCATTCTATCGGTAATGTAATTATCATTTGATGGGGGAAGTCTCCCCCGGCTTCCGCCGCGCCGCATATCCACTATAAAAAGTCAACCGGCGCGGCGGCGATCCGGGGGCACACCCCCTCTTTGGCGCCGATGCCTTTAGGGCTGGCGATCATTCGAGTGGCTGTCGTTACGTCAGTGGTAATAGAGAGTTCACACGATGGAAGAAGAAATATTGTAAGGGCATAAGTCAATAACGATCTCATTTCAGCACTTGCAAACAGAAGCATTATAAGTTAATTGGTTGACTGCTGATATCTTGTTCGTCAATAAAACATCTTGCCCATTATCAGGTCAAGTTGAACTTATCCATATGCCTCTTGTCTCCATCATCATTCCAACCTATAATCGCGCCGGGCTTGTCACCCGAGCCGTATGGTCGGTATTGTCCCAAACGTTTAACGATTACGAATGCATCGTGGCGGATGACGCGTCAACCGACAACACGGCCGACCTCGCCATTTTCACAAAGCCGCCGCCAAGGCTCAGGTATATCCGGCTTGACAATCATTCCGGCGTGTCAAACGCGCGAAATTCAGGCGTTGCCGCGTCATCGGGCCGATGGATCGCGTTTCTGGATTCCGACGATGAATGGTTTCCCCGAAAGCTGGAAAAACAGGTGCAGTGGCACCGCCATCATCCGGGCTTCGCCATTTCCCAGACAAAGGAGGTCTGGGTCAGGCGCGGCAGAAGGGTCAACCCGCCCAAAACGCACGAAAAGAAAGAAGGATATATTTTTGAGCAGAGCCTCAAGCGGTGCATGGTGACGCCTTCGTCGGTGATGCTTGCGCGCAGCCTGTTCCTTGACACCGGCGGGTTCGACGAATCGCTTCCTGCCTGTGAAGACTACGATTTGTGGCTCAGGATCACCTGCCGCTTTCCGGTGGGGCTTGTCAACGAATACCTTCTCAGCCGGTACGGCGGACACGGCGACCAGCTTTCGGCGACGGTCGCGGCGCTTGACCGGTTCCGCATCCGGAGCATGAAGAACTTGCTGGATTCAAACAGCCTTTCGCCCGGGCAAATAGTACTTGCGAGAATGGAAATCGTCAGAAAGGCCGTTATTGTCGCAAACGGATATAAAAAGAGGGGAAACCGGGAGGAATATGAGCGTTACTCGCAGATCGCAAAGTCCTTTTCAATCGGAGCCTGAGGTTCTCACCCTTTCGCGGGCAAACCGGTTCGAAAAGATTTCACTCCGTAATATTTTCCTGCCAAAAGACCTGCATGATGAAACCGCGCTTTCGCGGCAATTGCCCGCCGCCCAGCTCCTCAACCCCATTCTGGTTTCGAAAAGCGATTCGGGGACATATGAAATACTCGACGGATGCAAACGTTTTAAAACCATGAAGCAAAAAAAAATCAAGGAACGCATCTGCGGTATCCTTCCATCTCTTGATACCAGACAAAAAGGCCTGGTGAGGGTTCTTCTCAACAGGGGAAGGGCATTAAGCATGAAAGAACAATTTCTTTTTTATTCCTGGCTGACAACGTCAGCGGGGATTAAGGAAAAAGATGACCTCCGGCGGTTTCTTGACATTCCACGAAATCAAATGAACGATTTGGACGAACTGCTCGCCAGTCCCGGCGATGTCCGCGACGCGGTGTTCGAAAACAGGCTGCATGCCGCAAATGCCGCCGAGTTCCGGCTGCTTTCAGGAAAAGACCGGAAGAAGTTTCTGGAACTTTTTGCCGGCCTCGATCTTTCATTCCAGACGGAACGCGAATTCGTCCAATGGATGTCGGAAATAGTCCGCAATCAAAACAGCGGAATAAAGGATTTTTCAGGATTTGCGGAAATCGCATTCATCAAAAAAAACGGCGCCATCAATGCGCCTCAGAAAATCCAGAGGATAAATTCCTATCTTCGAGGCCTTCGGTTTCCGCGTTACGAAAACGCCCGCAGAAAATGGGAGGGGCTCGCGGCGAGCGTCAATCCCGATCCGTCAAAAGTGAGCTTTATGGCAAGCCCCTATTTTGAGAAAAACCGGCTGGAGGTGCGGCTGGTTTTTTCAAAACCGCAGGAGGCCGCGGGTATCCTGAAAAAGCTGTGCGATATACCGGAGAGCGCCTGGTCAAGCCTTATCAGCCCGCACGAACTTTAGGTTCATGGTGAAATGGTACTTTCCCTTGAAATTAGTTATATTAAGGGCTGCCATTTGGTTGAGTCCTTCTTCCAATGGGAACATGTTCATGAGATCTCACTTCGTGCCGATGTGCATGGGACGCGCGGATGGCCCGGGCGATCCGTCGGTAATCACCCCTGTTTTTCTTTCAGCGACGCCAATCTGACCTTACCCTTGCCGAAGGAATACCCGATGTTCCGAACTGTCATGGGCTTTCTGCAACATCATGGATTTCACCTCATGTTGACCGGCCTTGCCGTCATCGGGATCTGCGCCTTATTCTTCGTCGTTGCCGTGAACGGGCACCATATGACCCTTGCCCTTAAAAACAGGATATTTTTTATCGCATTCGGAGGGCTCATCATTTACGCCGTCGGCAGGGTGCTGGCGTTTCTCGAAAACAGAAGGCAAAGAGCCGAGCCTGAACCCGGCGGCGGCAAGGATCCAGCGTGAAAATCCAAGACATCCTGCAAAAAAACAGCATCATCACCAACCTTGAGCCCACGGACAAGACCGCGCTGCTGTCCCAGATGGGAAAATACCTGGCGTCGCTGTACGACCTGAGGGACCAGGACCTCATCGTGCGGAAGATCCTCGACCGCGAAGCCGAGATGTCAACCGGCATCGGCTTCGGCATCGCGATCCCGCATGCGCGCATCGAGGGCATCGACCGCGTGTACATGGCCGCGGGCCGGAGCGTGAAGGGCATCGACTTCAACGCCATCGACGAACAGCCCGTGCACCTGGTGTTCATGATGCTGTCGCCCGCCAGCGCCTCGAGCCAGTACACCCAGCTCCTTTCTTCTCTGTCAAGGGTCATGTCGTACGAGGAGATCCGCAGCAGCCTCGTGGAGACCGATGACCCGGAAAAGTTCCTGGAGGTCATCATCCGTGGGGAGAACAAGTACGTCGAATAGCCTCGGGCGTCACGACGTCTTCAATGCATCAATCGACATCTCCCGAAGCATTTCCCCTTATCTATATATCACCGCCCCGTTTCTCACCTGAATCACCTTGTCCTCCACCAGCCTGCTCACCATTTCCTCCGCTTCGGTCTCGCTTATCTTTCTCCTGCATATGCTCACGATCTGGTTCCGCAGGGTCTTCCTGTTCTTCGGTTTTTGCGCCTTTGCATTCGCCAGTTTCCCCTTGACAAGCGTATACCAGTCCTCCGTTCCGCCGCCGCCGGGTTTTGCCGCGGGCGCCGCCGGTCTGCCCGCGGGCGCGGCGGGTTTTACGGCCGGGGCGGCCGTTCTTTGCAGCGCCAGGTCGGCGATGGACGGCGCCACCCTGCACGGTATGCCCTCGACCTGGCTTAAAAAGTCCGCGAGCACCTTGAACCCCGTGTCCCGTGAAATGATGTGGAAGGAGGGGTCCGGAATCTCCCTTGAGAGTTTCCCGATGAAGTAGGCGATGTGGAAATCGGCCGCGTTTTTGCCCTGGCCCTTTATGGTGACGAGCTCGAATTTCTCTTTGCCGAACTCGAGCGCGAGCCGGGTGAATTCGCTGGTGAACTTCTGGTTTTCGGCGTGAAAGACCTTTATCAGCACGTCGTGCGAAAGCAGCGGCCTCAGGTTGTGTTTCTGGACGTTCTCGTAGTCGATGAGGATGATGTGTTTCTTCATGAAATCCTTTCCGCGGCCTTCCCTTGTCAGAGTATACCGTGCATCCCGGGGGAATGCAATGGAATCCGTTTCGGCGCGTTAATTCTTGCCATGATTTTAAAAGATATTGATGGCTGCCCGGCGGGGGCCGACAGGCAAAATATAAATGACGCAACTTCCACAATAATAATCTGAAAGCGCGTTCACGAGCGGCTCGTCACAAAAAAAACATCGGTGACAAGCAACGTTCCTTATTCCCCATTGCCTTCCTCAAGAATTATTTCTTTTACACCGCTCCAAACTGCAATTTATACAACTCGTGGTACAATCCCCTTTTCGCGATGAGCGACGCGTGGTTCCCCTGCTCGGCGATAACGCCGTTGTCAAGCACGAGGATGTTGTGCGCGTTCTGGATGGTGGAGAGCCGGTGCGCCACGATGATTGAGGTGCGGCCCTCGATCAGGTGCGCGATGGCGTCCTGGATCAGGCGCTCGGTCTCGGTGTCGATGGTGGAGGTCGCCTCGTCGAGCACAAGGATCGAGGGATCGGCGTACAGCGCTCGTCCGAAGGCCAAAAGCTGGCGCTCGCCGGCCGAAAACGTGGCGCCCCGCTCCGCGACCGGCTCGTTTTCGTGTCCCGGGAGGCGGGATATGAATTTGTCAAGGTGTGTGACGTTGCTTACCCGCGAAAACATCGCCGGATCATAGGCGCCGCTCAGCGCCACGTTTTCGCGCAGCGTGCGGGAAAAGAGGAACACGTCCTGCATCACGGTGGCGATGGCGCCGCGCAGCACGCCGTAGGGAATGTCGCTGATGTTGATGCCGTCGATCAGAATGCGCCCCTTTTGGACGGGATATAACCGCGACAGCAGGCTGATGATGGTCGATTTTCCCGCGCCGGTCCCGCCCACGATGGCAAGCGTCTGCCGCGGCTTGACATTAAAGGAAACGCCCTTGAGCACCCATGCGTCCGGATTATACCCGAACCAGACGTCGTCGAACACGATCTCGCCCCGGAACCGGTCCGTTTCGCCGTGCGCCTTGACAAACGCGGCTCGGGCGGCGGCACCGGTCGCCTCGCGCTTTGCGTCCGCGTTGAACACGCCGAGGATCTTCTCGCCGGCCGCCGTGGCGCTCTGCATGATGTCGAATTTCTCCGACAGGTCGGCGATGGGCTCGAAAAACGTGCCGATGTACGAGATGAACATGACCACCAGCCCGTACGACACCATGCCGTCGGCGATCAGGTTCGCGCCGAAGAAAAGCACGGACCCCACCGCGAACCACCGGAAAAAATCGATGAGCGGCCTGAACACGGCGTAAATGTAAACTTGCCTGATGTTCGCGATGTACACGTCCTCATTGATGCGCCGGAACCTGACAAGCTGCTTTGCCTCCTGCACGAAGATCTGCACGATGCGGATGCCGGAGATGTTCTCGTTGATGAACGCGTTGAGGTCCGCGATCTTGGTGCGGATGATCCGGTACGCATCGCGGGCCTTGATGCGGAAGACGAGCGTCACGACGAACAGGAACGGGAACGTCACGGCGACCGCGCACGCCAGCGTGACATTGACAAAAAACATGACCGCGGTGACGCCGATGAGGATGAGGATGTCCTGGAACAGGGTGACCAGCACCGACGAGAACATCTCGTTGAGCACCTCGATGTCGTTGGTGACCCGGTTCACGAGCTTGCCGATGGGGTTTTTGTCGAAAAACGAGATTTCGAGCGAGAGGATGTGGCCGAACAGGTCCCTGCGCAGGTCCCGCATGGAGTGCTGGGAGAGGCGCATGAGCGACACGATCTGCAGATACGACGCCGCGAACTGGACGCAGAAAATGGCGATCATGAGCAGCACGTAGCGCCCGATGCTGCGCACATCGGCCATGCGTAAAGACAGCAGTTCTCTGTTGGTAAATTCCGAAAACGCCTGAGGACGGGCCAGATATGTTTGGCCGGGGAATTCCTTGATGTCGCCCCGGGCAATAAGGCCGGAGAGTTTTTTTTGCGCGGCCTCGCCAAGCAGCGGCCGCTCAATGAGCGTATACTTCTCCGCTGAAAAAATGCCCGATGAAATGAACTTGGCGATTTGCGACTTGGAAAAAAACGAAAGCCTCGATTGGAGAATGAATGATTCCCCGCTGTTGAGTTTGATCGCCCTTGCCATGCGCTTTACAAGTTCGCCATTCCCAGCAGACGTAATCAATCGTTCATCGACAAGATATCCCTGCTTGACAATATAGCGGTCGATGACGGTCTTTGCGATGTACGGGACGGCAAGCGTCGCCGTCGTGATGACCGCCACGCAGAACAGGGAGAAGAAAAGCTGGCCCTTGTATTTCATCACGTATCCGTAAAGGACGCGCATGATTTCCCGGTTGTACAGCTTTGCGCTGGAGGTGTCTTCTTCGTGATAGTAATTCATTTATTATTCCCCAAATATTTTAATCCGGGCGTTTCCCTCGCCTTCGTCAAGACTCAGGCTCGGGTCGGCCGTCCTTCCGGTCCCAGCTTCGCCTCGGGCTGCCACGGCCCCTCTATGCCTTCGGCGAGGGCCGGGCAGCACCGCGCCCCGGCGCGGCCTCCAGTCCTGCCTAACGCGGCGGCGGAGATCCATAATGTTAATAACTTGCAATGGCGCCAATCGCACACTCTTTTCATTATGACAACCATCCGTCACTTATCAATTATCTTTTCTTCTAGCTTTTGCAACCGGTAAAGTCTTGCATAAAACCCGTCTCGCTTCAACAACTCCTTATAGCTCCCCTGTTCCGTAATTTGTCCGTCGTCCAGTACAATAATTGAATCGCAGCGCATCACGGTGGACACCCGGTGGGCGACGACCAGCGAGGTGCGTCCCTTTATCTCTTGTGAAAGCGAGGCGAATATTTTGCGCTCGGTCGACGCGTCGACCGACGAGAGCGCGTCATCGAGCACGAGGATCTTCGGGTTGACCAGCAGCGCGCGGCTGATGGCCAGCCGCTGCTTCTGTCCGCCCGACAGCGTGACGCCGCGCTCGCCGATGGTGGTGGAAAAGCCGTTGTTAAGGTTCAGCATCTCGTCGTATACGGCTGACTGCCGCGCGACGCGCTCCACCGCCGGCCGGGACGCCGCGCCTTCCGCCATGCCGAACGCGATGTTGTTCTCCACGGTATCGGAAAATAAAAACGAGTCCTGCGGAACATACCCGATGGAGCGCCGCAGGGAATCCAGGGGGATGTCGTTGATGTCGTATCCGTCAATTATTATTCTTTCGCGCCCGAGGGGGAACAGGTGAAACAGCAGCGAGATGAGCGTTGTCTTGCCGCTGCCCGGCTTCCCCATGATGCCGAGCGATGAGCCGGCCGGGACGGTGAGGGAAACGTTTTTAAGCACGTCGCGACCGTCCGGTGTATAGCGAAACGTAAGGCCGCGCGCCTCGATATTCCCTTTTGTCACCCCAGCGCCGGGCGCGCCGCTCTTGACTTCCACGTCGGGCCGCGCGTCCATGAGCGCGATCACGCGCTTCGCCGACGCGATGCCGCGCTGGAACATGTTGAACACCCAGCCCACGGCCATCATGGGCCACACGAACAGCCCGATGTAAAACGCGAACGAGACGAACTGGCCCAGCGTTATCCTGCTTTCGATCACGTACCTCCCGCCGAAAAAATAGAGCAGCGACACCGACAGCGAGGCGAGAAACGTTATCATGGGGAAAAAGAACCCGAACAGCCGCACGAGCCTGATGTTCTTTGCCACGTAGCCGTCGCACTCCTTGACAAATCCGTCAAGCTCCTTCCCCTCCTGCACGAACCCCTTGATCACGCGGATGCCCGAAAACGCCTCCTGCGTGCGCGACGAGATGTCGCCGAACGAAGCCTGCACGTCGGCGAACCTGGTCTGGATAACGGCGCCGAACCGCAGCATCACGAACACGATGACCGGCAGCGGCGCCACGGTGAGCAGCGTGAGCTTCACGTTGATCGCCATCATGAACACGAGCGACATCGTGCCCATGAACGCCGCGTCGGTGAGGCCGATCACCCCGAGGCCCGCGGCCATGCGCACGGCGTTGAGGTCGTTGACGAGCAGCGCCATGAGGTCGCCGGTTTTTGTCTTGTTGAAATACGAAAACGACAGGCCGAGCAGCCGGCCGAACATGTCCTCGCGCATCCGCGTCTCTATTTTGCGAGCCGGCCGCATGATGCACAGCCGCCAGAAAAAACGGATCACCACCATGCACCCCGCGAGCGCCGCGATGGTCATCGCATTGGTCAAGATACCGCCGCGGGAAAAATGTTCCTCGCCGAGCAGGTCGACGGTTTTCTGCACGATGCGCGGGATGACGAGCTGGATGAGGTCGACCATGACCAGCAGCGCGATGCCCGCCGCGACCGACCAGGCGTGCTTTTTAAGATAGGAAAGAAGAAAAACGGCGGCTTTTTTGGTGGAGACGGCGGAGTCGGGTTGAGGCATGGAAGAAAAATACTTGCTAATAAAGTTGACGCGTTAGCGGGTTGACGTGTTGACGTGTTAAAAAAATCTGCCGGATCCCAGATCAGAATCTTTGTGCCATTTATTTCACCCGATTACTGTATACGACATTCTTTTCAGCCATGTCATAAATCTCCTTCACCGGCCCGGCCTTTTTAATTTGGAAAGGGTGTAAAATTGGTGGGAGAATGGGGGTCAGGGGATGTTTTTTCTTGATTTACAGCTGATAATTACCCTCTTAAACACCCTCACCCGCGCCGCCATACCCGCGGCGCGGGGAAAGGTCACGCCGCCTTCAGCGCCACGTCCTCGAACTTGACGCCCACGATCGTGGAGACGCCGTGCTCCTGCTGCGTCACGCCGTAGAGCAGGTCGGCAGCCTCCATGGTGCGCTTGTTGTGCGTCACCACGATGAACTGCGTCTGCTCCGAGAACTTCTTGAGGATGCTCACGAAGCGGCCGATGTTCGCGTCGTCGAGCGGCGCGTCAAGCTCGTCGAGGATGCAATAGGCCGACGGCTTGACAAGGTAGAGCGAGAAGAGCAGCGAGATCGCGGTGAGCGCGCGCTCGCCTCCCGACAGCAGGGCGATGCCGCGCATTTTCTTGCCCGCGGGCCGCACGTTGATGGCGATGGCCGCCTCCAGCGGATCGGCGTTCTCCTCGAGCGAAAGGTGGGCCTCGCCGCCCTCAAAGAGCGTGGTGAACATGGTGATGAAGTTCTTCTGCACCTGCTCGAACGTGGCCACGAACTGCACGCGCGCCTCCTTGTCGAGCTTCTTGATCGCCTTTTCAAGGTCGTCGACCGCGGTCTGCAGATCGTCCCGCTGCGCCGTCATCTCGCGCAGCCGCGCGCTCTCGGCCTCGAAATCGGTGAGCGCGGCCATGTTCACATCGCCCAGTCTGCGCAGCCGCTCCTTGAAGGTGTTGATACGCTCGACCACCACGGCCTCCTCCTCTTCCACGCGGAGGAGGTCCTCGGGCGGGGACTCGAGGTCCACTTTGTAAACCTCGAACATCCGCTCGCGGATGCGGCGTTTCTCCTGCTCGTCGCGGGCCTGGTCGAGCTCGAGGCCGTGGAACTTGTTCGACAGCTCCTCGGCCTCGGCCTGGTCGGCCTTGAGCGCCTTGCGCTGTTCCTCGATCCCGATCTGCATGGCGCTCAGCTTGTCGCGCTGCGCGGCCCGCTCCCGCTCGAGCCCGGCTCGTCGTGCGGTCTGCTGCTCGAGCTGCTGCTGCTGGCCCGCGAGCGACGATTCGAGCGCCGCCGCGTCGGCGGCCGCCTGCTGTTTTTCCTGCGCGGTCTTTTCCTTTGTGGCGGTGAAGTGCTTTACATTCTGGACAAGCCGCTCCACGTCCTGGCGCTCCTGGTTGATCCGCGCGGTAAGGCCCATGGTCTCCAGCTCGATGTTCTTGAGATGGTCGGCCATGGCGATGCGCTGCTGCTGCATCTCGGCGAGCGCGGCGCGGGAGAGCTCCACGCGGTTTTCGACGCCCTGCCGCTGCATCACGAGCTCCTCGCAGCGCAGCTCGGCCGTCTTGATTTGCGCGTCGATCTCGACCATGCGCTCCCGCGTGCGGCCGATCTCAAGGCGCAGTTCCTGCATCGAGGCCTCCACGGCGCGGCTCTCGTTCTCGTGGTGCATGATGGTGGTCTCCTGCTCCTGCTGCTGCCTGCGGCCGGTGTTGAGTTTCTCGTCGACCTCCACGAGCGCGAACTTGGCCTCGTCGCGGTTGATGATGCAGATCTCCTTGTCGTGGATAACGCGCTGGTATTCCTTTTCGAACCTCTCAATGTCGGCAATGCATTTTTCGATTTGCTGTTTGCGCTGGAGGATGCCGGGCTGCTGCTTCTTGGGGGCGCCGGCGAGCACGCACCCGTTTTCGAGGCACACCACGCCGTCGCGCGAGGCAAACACCGCGCCGGCGTTCTCGTTGGCGCAAGAAAGGGCCTCGCCCGCGGTCGCCGTGACAAAGGCGTTGCCGAAAAGAAAATCGGCGACGCACGCGTGGCCGTCGCTCGTCTGCACATAGCCACGAAGCGGTTCCGCGCCCGGCAGCGCAGTGGCCGAGACGGCCTGACGCCGCCGCAGCCGCTCGATGGACACCATGCGGGCCGAGCCTGCCTGTTCACGGGTGAGAAAGTCGATGGCGTTCTTAAGGTCGGCGTCCGTTGAAAACACGAGGGTCTGGATCGCCGGACCCAGCACGCGCTCCACGAGCTTGAGCAAGGATTCGTCGGGCACGCGCACGAGGTCTGCCACGATGCCGGCGACGCCGGGAAGGTTCCCGGTGAGCACGGCCTTCACGCCGCTCTCGTACCCTTCAAAGGAGGCGTCGAGCCCTTCCAAAAAGGCGCGCTGCGATTTGCACGCGTCAATCTGCGCCTCGAGTTTCTTTTCGCTTCCAACCAATGCTTGGTATTGCACATCTTCCTTCTCGATGCGGGCGAGCAGCGATTCGCGCGACGCCGACAGGTTCTTATGCGATACAGCGGCGCTCTCAAGCTGGCGCCGGCACAGCTCCACGGCCTCGCGGTATTCGTCGAGCCGAGCCTGCAGCGCGGCGAGCTCCTTCTCGTCGTGCTCGCAGCGTTCCGCGCCGCTGGCGTGGTTGGTCTTGAGCGTGGTCACGGCGTTTTTCTGCTCGCCGATCGCGTTGATCACCTCGATCTGCTCCGCGGCGGCCCTGTCGGCCGCCTCCCGGCACAGCGTAACCTTCCCGTCAAACGCCACGAGCTCGCCGCGGGCGCGGCCGACCTTCTCGTTGCATGCGTCAAGCTCGGTCACGTGCTCGATGATCCCTTTTTCCAGCTGCATACGCAGGCCGTTGGCCGCCTCGACCTGTTCGTCGAGGCCGGCCTGCTCCCGGTCGCACCGGGCCATGTTCTCGCGCAAATTAACGATGTTGGTTTTTGCCACCGACATGTCGCGGTCGAGCGTGATGATGGCCTCGTTGGCCTCGGCCACGCGTTTCGCCGCCGCCTCGAGCTCCTTCTCTTGCTCGAGCGCCGCGAGCTGCGCCTGCTCGATGGCGGCCTCGGCCGAGGCGGCCCGCGTCCGCGCGACCTGGCGCCGCTGGTCGCACTCGTCAAGCTCCTTCTTCCGCGCGTCGAGGACGCCGGTGTAGGCGGTGTAGCGCCGGTGCTCGAAGCCCACCTCGAGCGACTTGAGCTCGTTGAAATAACGCCGGTACCGGTTCGCCTTTTCAACGTGGCGCGCGAGCATGCGCACCTGGCGGTCGGCCTCCTGCACCGTGTCGTTGATGCGGAGCAGGTCCTGCCGAGTGCGGTCGAGCTGGCGCAGGCTCTCCTTCCGACGCTCCTTGTATTTGCCGATGCCCGCGGCCTCCTCGAACAGGACGCGCCGCTCCTCGGCCTTGTCGCTCAAAATGGAATTGATCATGGCGTTTTCGATGGTGGTGTAGGCGGTGCTGCCCACGCCGGTGTCGAGGAACATGGTGTGGATGTCGCGCAGCCGGCACGGCACCTTGTTGATGAGGTATTCGCTCTCGCCGCTGCGGAAGATGCGCCGGGTGATGGCGACCTCGGTGTATTCCGAGGGAAGGATGTTTTTCGTATTCTCTATTGTTAACGTTACTTCGGCGAAGTTGAGCGGCCGCCGCTTCTGCGAGCCGGAAAAAATCACGTCCTGCATGGTGGCGCTGCGCAGCGCCGTGGGCTTCTGCTCGCCGAACACCCACCGTATCGCATCGATCACGTTGCTCTTGCCGCATCCGTTGGGGCCGATCACCGCGGTCACGCCTTCACCGAACTCGACCTCAGTCTTGTCTGCAAAGGACTTGAACCCGAAAATCGCCAACTTGCGAAGCACCATAGGTTTTTGTTTCCTTGTTCTAGCGGGGCGGTGGTATAACGGCCTGTTTCTCCTATAGTTAAGGGCGCTACAAGAGATTGATGCTTAACTTAAATAAGATACAATATATGGTGGGTTTTTGTCAAGAGAAGAATTAATGTAACTATTAGGTTTTTAAGGGGGTTTGTTGGGTTTAAGGAGGATTTAAATAGAAATATTTAATGATATGGGCGTTACCCTGTTTGTTGGGGCGAAATATTTTTTCAACAACGTTTCTAAAGGGTAAGGTAGTTGTGCCTTGCACATTCTATTATGTCATTTGCCCTTTTCGCCCCTACAAACAGGGTCGGTTCTCCTTCCGGTCTCGGCCTTCGGCCTCGGGCTGCCACGGCCCCTATATGCCTTCGGCGAGGGCCGGGCAGCACCGCGCCCCAGCGCGGCCTCCAGTCGCCCCTAACGCGCGGGTGGGTGACAAATGCGAGATCGGAGAGTTGTGAGCGCAGGACATTGCTTTTGTTGCGGGTTCGTTTTAACCTCACCCCCGGCCCTAAAAATTAACCGGATAGTTCTTGTGAAAAAGAGAAAAATGGGGTATTATAGGGGTAATCCCACTACAACTGCGAATTTCCCCGTGTTTTGAGTGCTGCTCCGGATTTAACAGGAGATGAGTTGCCATGTTTGTTTGCGCCTCACGGGTTAAAGCGGGCGGAAGAAAGATGAAGAGGTTTTTTATGAGAAAAATAATTTTGATGGGAATGATGGGATTGGTGATGGCGGGGAATGGCGTTGCAAAAACGGAAGGTGGATTAATACTTTCTGGTCTTGATACCATTAGCACACCAAAACAAACGGGATTTGATTTTGTGACGCAAACCTGTTGCACTACTTCAATAAATATAGCGCCTTATAAATGTGTAAACCATTTCTTAATTAATGCTTATCTAGCAACTAAATATTTGTTGTCATTATGGCCTGATAATCAAAATGGCCCCGCATATTGCATAAATATGGATAAAATGAATCTCGATTCAATAAAAGCCGCTCCATCAGACAGTATTTTTTATTTACAGCCAAATGGTCACGGAGATGATATCCCTGTCGACTCCCTCTCCTCCCGCATCGGCAACGTCTACCTTATGAAGACCGCCCCCGATCCTCGGGATGGCTATCCTTACTATGCAAAGATCAAAATCATCAAATTTATTGTTGTCGACAGCGCTCAACACCAAATAAAAATGGTTTTTTTATGGGCTGCAAATATTACTGGTTACCACGACCTCACCACCTCCGGTCTCGACACTTTCCATCTCGACGGCACACCCACTCTCACCCAAGACAACTCCCTTTCCGCAACCAGCGCCAACCGCCCCCTCACCCCTGCGGTTTTCAAAGTCGCCACAGGCAAATTCTTCATCCCCCTTGCCTTGCAAAGCCCCGGCGCGTTTCTTTCCATCTACGACCTGTCCGGCAAACAGCTCGCGCGTGTGAGCGCGGGAACCGGCAGGGTAATTGATTTGCGGCAATTCGGGGCGGGAAGGGGCGTGTTTGTGGTGAGGGTGTCGCCTCACCCCTGACCCCTCTCCACGGGAGAAAGACTATTTCTCAGGCTGCATAAGGCCTTGATTGAGAATGTAAATTCGGATGGGCGGCAGTCATAAGGCGCTTGCGGACAGAGGGCATTTCTCTCATAAGTTCCAGCAGAATTTCAACGGGTTTGGGCATTTCGCTTCGACCGGTTTCCCAGTCCTGCAAGGTCCGTAAATTGGCGCCGACAGCCTCGGCAAAGACCTTCTGCGTCAATCCGAGATCTTCCTTACGGATGGATTTCAGCCTCAGCGCCCTGAATTTCTGAAGCTGTTTTTCGGTCATGAGCGAAACGCGGCGATTACCCTTCCGGGACACCCTGGTAACACGATACTTCTGAGAGTTTTTCATAGTATTGTCTCCTTGATAAAACGATAGAGCCTTTTCTTTTCCAGTTCGCTAAGGTCTGTTTTTTCGCTTTTTGAATAGATGTCCAGGAACCAGACTTCGCCGCGCAGATCGACAAAGTAATATATTACCCGGGCACCTCCGCTTTTTCCGGAACCGCGGATCCTCATTCTGATTTTACGGGCGCCGCCGGTGCCCTGCACAAGCCTGCCTTTGCACGGGTTTTTTATCAACTCGTCCTGCAGTTGAAACATTTCTACCGTATCGGCAAGCCTGTCAACTTTCCTGATGAATTCCGGCGTCTCAATAAATACGATGTCCACAGGGATAATATACGGGATTTCCGTAGTAGTGTCAATGGGTATCGGTGTTTAGGTAATATTAAAGGAAAAGCACCTTCGGGAAAGCAGAGGCAGGTTGGTGGTGAGGTTATCAATCGCCGCTCGCGGGTGCGCCCAGCAGAAGGATGAATCTTGCTACTATCGGTACCCGGCCGCACCCAGGAGGGGGTGTGCCCCCGGATCGCCGGCGCGCGGCGCCGGAAGCTGGGGGCCAGGGATTGCGCCCGCCCAACGGAAAGGGCGGAAAGCGCACTTCCCCCACCAAACTATTTTATTATCCTAGTTTAACCTGTTTTCGCTGTTTCTGCTCAAACACCGAATAACACTGAAATCCCTTGCTTTGCAGAAGAGAATTAATCTGCGGGAACGACTTGCCCACCAGTTCGGGCGTGTGGGCGTCGGAGCCGACGGTGATGCAGGCTTGATGCTTTTTTACCTGTTCAAGGAGGACGTCGAAAAGATCGAATTTCTTCAATTCCTCCATCTGCGACCACAAGAAGCCGTTCGCGTTGACCTCGATGCAGGTCCCGTGCGCGGCGGCCAGCGCCACCGACTCCGAAATATATTCCTCGATCCGGGACGCCGGCGCGTCGGGCCAGGCCACGTACCGCCACAAAAAATCCATGTGCGCCAGGGACTGGAACAGACCCGACCGCGCGGCGGATTTCACGGCGCCGAAATACGCCTCGTACACGCGCTTCGCGTCAACCTTGACATATTCGGAAAGGTGGCGCCAGCCGAGTATGGGCAGGCAGTGGATGGAGCCGAGGAGATAGTCGAAGGGATACTGCGAGACGATTTCCTCGGCAAGGTGCTCGGCGCCCTCGATGTAGTCGATCTCGAGGCCGATGCGCACCGCGATGCGGTCCCCGTACGTTTCCTTTAAATCAAGGAGCTCGGAGAAATACCGGGCCATGTCGCGCTCGCGCATGCCCCAGTCCCAGTACCGTTTCTTCTGGTTTTTGCCGAGATAGTAGCGGCCGAGATGGTCGGAGAACCCGATTTCTTTCATGCCCAGGCCGACGGCGGTCTCGATGTAATCGATGGTTTTCCCCTGCGCGTGCCCGCAGTAGGGGGTGTGGACGTGGTAGTCGGAGATCACGCAAGCATCTTCTTCCTATTGGTAAAGCGCCTCACCCCTGCCTTTGGCCACCCCTCTCCACACGGTGGAGAGGGGATGGGGGTGAGGCGCCTTGTCTTCTATACCGTTAAATCCTTCTTTTTGATTGATCCCAGTTTTTTGCCTCTTTCGAGCAGCGGATCGACATATTCCTTGACAAATTCATCTACCTGCTGCGGCGCGCGCCCCACGAACGCGGACACGTCGAGGATCCTGTCGAGGTCCTTTTTCTTCAGCCTGAACGCCGGGTCGGCCACGATGCGCTCGAGCAGGTCATTGGGCTTTCCGTGGAGCTTGATGTTGTTCCCCGCTTCCATGGAATGGCGTCGGATGCGCTCGTGCAGCGCCTGCCGGTCGCCGCCCTTTTTCACCGCCTCCATGAGGATGGTCTCGGTGGCCATGAACGGCAGCTCCTCGGCAACGTGGCGCGCGATCACCCGCGGGTAAACCACCAGCCCCGAAAGCACGTTGAGGCCGATGATGAGTATGGCGTCCGCGGCAAGGAACGCCTCGGGAATGGACAGGCGTTTGTTGGCCGAATCGTCGAGCGTGCGCTCGAGCCACTGCTCGGCCGCGGTGTTGGCCGGCGACGACGAAAGCGAAATGATGTAGCGCGAAAGCGACGTCATGCGCTCGGACCGCATGGGATTGCGCTTGTACGCCATGGCCGACGAGCCCACCTGGCCGCTCTCGAACGGCTCCTCGATTTCCCGCAAATGCATGAGCAGCCTGATGTCGTTGGAGATTTTATGGAACGTCTGCGCGATGCCCGACACGGCCGCGAGGGCCGACGCGTCGATCTTGCGCGAATACGTCTGGCCCGACACCGGCACGGCCCGGTCGAACCCCATTTTGCGAGCTACCATTTTGTCAAGTTTCTTCACCCTGGCCGCATCGCCGTTAAACAGGCTCATGTAGCTGGCCTGCGTGCCCGTGGTTCCCTTGACGCCCAGGAACGGGAGCGTGCCGCAGAACCGCTCGAGCTCCTCGAAGTCCATGCACAGGTCGTACAGCCACAGGCTCGCGCGCTTCCCCACCGTGGTGAGCTGCGCGGGCTGGAAATGCGTGAAGCCGAGCGTGGCAAGCGCCCTGTTTTTAAGCGCGAATTTCCTGAGCGCGGCGATCACGGCGGCGAGCCGCTTGAGCAGGATGAGCACCGCCTCTTTCATCTGGATGAGGTCGGTGTTGTCGCCCACGAACGCGCTCGTGGCGCCGAGGTGGATGATGGGCTTTGCCGCAGGGCAGCGGTCGCCGAACGCGAGGATGTGGGCCATCACGTCGTGGCGGGTCTTGGCTTCATATTTTTTGGCCGCCTCGTAGTCGATGTCGGTGAGGTGCGCCCTCATCTCGCCCACCTGCTCCTGCTTGATGGGAAGCCCGAGCTCCATCTCGCATTCGGCAAGCGCGACCCACAATTTTCTCCAGGTGCCGAACTTGAAATCAGGGGAGAAGACATACGACATCTCGCTGCCGGCATAGCGTTCCAGCAGCGGATTGCTGTATAGAGCGGTCGTGGAATTGTTTTTTTTATTCATGATAATCCCTGAATTTTAATGTCAAAAAATCCATGTCCAAACCGTAATAAGGGGTGAACCTCGCGGCCGCTTTATAAGGAGCGAGAGAACTTTTTAATATAGTTTATTGATATGCAGCCCTTAAAACTGGGATTGTAAAAAACAGATAATTTCAGATAAAACTTGATAGAAGCGTCCTACATTGCTATTTTAATCTATTAATTAGGAATAATCCTCAATACCTTTTTAAATGGGAGCGTTTTTATGAAAAAAGCAACCTTCACCTTTATTCTGTCGGTTCTCTATGGCGCGGTGATGCTCGCGGTGCCGGCGCAAGGCCAGAATTCGGTTGAGGAGCTCATGTCGCAGGGAAACAACCTGCTCAAGAACGGCGCATCCACCGAGGCAGCTTCCGTGTACAAGAAAATCCTGGCCAAGGAGCCGAGAAACTTCGAGGCGCAGGCAAACCTCGCCTTTGCCTATCTCCAGGCCGAACGATACGACAAGGCCATCGCGGAATACAACAGGGCCATTTCGCTGGACTCCCGGAACGCAGAATGCTGGGCGAACCTGGGCTTCGCGTATGAAAAGACCGGAAAGTCAAGCAAAGCGGCGGACTGCATTTCCAAATCGGTGGAGCTCAATCCGAGCAACGTGGAGGCGCGCATGAACCTCGCGGCCATGTACGAGAACGCGGGCGCGTGGGACAAGGCGATCGCGCATTACGAGGCGGCCATCAAGACCGACGCCAAGCGCGGGGACGCCTACAGCGGCGTCGCGCGTTGCATGACCGAAAAAGGCAACATCGCGGGCGCGAAGAAATACTGCCAGGAGGCGATCGCCAACGATCCGAACAACGCCGACGCGCACTGGCAGCTCGGCAACATCCTTTGGAAAAAGGAGAACAAGCAGGCCGAGGCGCTCAAGGAATACGAAACGTCGGTCAAGCTCGATGAAAACTCGCAGATCTTTTATGAAAACCTCGCTCTTCTCCAGGATGACATGGGAAAAAAGGACGAGGCGCTGGCCACCTGGAAAAAGTACCTCATCTATCTTAACGACGCGATGAAGAAGGAAGAGGTGCAGCGGCACATCGACAAGCTTGAAGGCCATGAGACATCCGCCTCGACCACCAGCAAGGCTGACGCGAAGGCGAACCGAGAAAAGGCGGCGCAGCAGAGTGAAGAGCAGATGCAGCAGCTCAAGAGCGAGCTGCACAATGAAGGAAAGGGCGAGACAAAGCACATTGACGCGCAGCCAGTCGACGTCGGCTCCGATTTCGACAAGCTGAGCAAGGACACCGGCAACGCGCTCGACCTCCGCCAAGAGGCCAAGAAAAAGTCGGCGGCAAAGTAAGATCGTCAAGAGGGCAATTGCTGATGGGTTTATGGGTTGACGAGGGCCGAACACCATGCGTTGACCCGTAAACCCATTGTCGTATCACCGTACAAAGAACGTCGCCAGTGCTCCGTTACAACTCATACCGCTCCCATCTTAAAAAGCGCTTTGGAAAACCGGTGCTTAAAATTCCGCTCAACGCGGGGTTCTCCTGCCCCAACCGCAACGGCACCATAAGCGCGGAAGGATGTTCGTTCTGCGACAACCGGTCGTTCTCCCCTGTCGCCTTGACCGCCGCTTCCATCATTGACCAGTTGCAAGGCGCGATCGACCGGGACAACGGCAGGCACAGCGCGTATATCGCTTATCTCCAGCCATTCTCCAACACATACGGCGACAGGAAACGGCTCGCTGAAGTGTATGAGCCCGTTATCAAATATCCAGGGATTATCGGGCTTGCGGTTGGAACAAGGCCGGATTGTTTTTCAGAAGGTGTTTTAGACTACCTTGAAGATGTATCGAAGCGAACTTATCTCTCGATTGAAATTGGTTTACAGAGCGGCAACGGTGAAGTCCTCAAGCGCAATAATCGCGGGCATGATGCCGAGTCGTTCATCAACGCTGTCAGTGAGCTTTCCAAAAGGAGAATCGAGGCCGTGGCCCATGTCATGATTGGGCTGCCGTTTGAAACGCGCGGCCAGACAATAAATACCGCGAAGCTCCTCGCCTCGCTTCCCGTCAACGGCATTAAAATCCATCAACTGATGATTATAGCCGGAACCAAAGCGCATGAATGGTATAAGGAAGGGAAAGTGAAGGCATTGACGATTGAGGAATATGCCGACATTCTGTGCGAGTTTTTGTCCTATGTGAGGCCCGACCAGTTGATCCATAGGATCATGGCGGATTCAAGTGTGAAAAACGGCCTCGTTGCGCCGACGTGGAGCGCGGAGAAGGGGAAGGCGATAAAGTTTTTACATGAAGTGATGGAGAAGAAAGGACTAGTGCAAGGAAATTTATATAGGTAAAAATATTCATGGCGCCCGCCGGTCACGACTCCGCGCCCCCTTACGGGCCCGGCCTATCGGCCTCGTTGCCGGACCGCCCGAGTCACCTTTGGCGAGGGGTCGGCCGGCAATTCGCTTTGGCTCACCCTCCGGTCCGCACCGGCGCGAAACATCATTCCGTTTGTTTACTTAGAGACATCCCGAATAAAAACATTTTGTTTTCAGACCAACTTTCAAGTTATAACGTTCCCTTCTTCCACCGTGTAAAGCGCGCGCTGCCACGAGTGTGTCGCCAGCCACTGCTATCGCCCGCAAATCACTATGGTACCGGCGCCAAAGAGGGGGTGTGGGTGCAGATCACCGCCACTCCCTTTTGTCCAGATTGATTTTACTATGAGGGAGTGGCGGAAGCTGCACCCCAGGGGGAGACCTCCCCCTCCAGAAGTTTTTATTTGAGGAAATTAAATTGAAAAAAGAATTTTAATTGGAAAGCTTCAGCACGCTCTGCATCTTCACCGTCTTTGCTTCCTTGTTCGACAATCTCACGCCCTGCGCCTTCACTCCCTTGATCAGGTAGTCCTTGAGGTTGAACTGCTCCTCGAGCACGCGCAGGTACGGTTTGGGCTTGTACTCCACCTGGATGGTGCCCTCGGGCTCGGTGGTGAACATCTGCACCGTTGCGCCCTCGGGCACGAGCTGGTAGGCCTTCTGCATGATGAACTGCTCGATCCGGCAGCGCTTGATGCAGGGGCACATGTTCTCGGGGTCCTTGTAGACAAGCGAGAAAACGAGGTCCTTGTCCGGGAACCCGCAGTGGAGCATGCCCTTGTCCACGAACAGCTTGTCGGGCGCGTTGATCACCGAGTACACGCCGTTCTTGCGGATCACCAGGATGCGGTCGTAGAGCGACACGTCGAACAGGGCAACGCCGTTCACCTCGTAGCCGAGGTACCCGTTGTCGCGGTCGTACCGCAGCTTGAGGTTGCGCTGCGCCACTTCGCGCACGTCAACGCGCTCGAACGACACGACCTCGGTGCGGCGCAGGTATTGCTTGCCGTACTTGAGGATCAGATCCTGCAGAAACCCTATGGTGTAGTCGATGATGTCGTCGAGCGAATGTTTGATCTCCTTGAGCCGCGTCTTGATCTCGTCCATCTCATGCTGGGCTTTGTTGATGTCGTAGGCGGAGATCCGGCGTATGGGGATCTTGAGCAGGGTCTCGACGTCGTCGGGCGTGACCTCACGCTTGATGTCCTTCTGGAAAGGTTCCAGTCCGTCAATCACTGCCTTGACCACGCCCTCTTGCGTTTTCTTGTCCTCGATTTTTTTATAGACGCGGTTCTCGATAAAGATCTGCTCGAGCGTCTTGGCGTGGAGCCGGTCGCGCAGGTGGCCGTCCTCGATCTTGAGCTCGCGGCGCAAGAGCTCCACGAGCCGGTCCGCATTATATTTGAGCACGTCGGACACGCTCATGGTGACGGGCTTGTTGTCCTGTATCACCACGACGTTTACCGTGGTGGAGACCTCGCAGTCGGTGAAGGCGTACAGCGCGTCCACGGTGTCCTGCGTGTGAACGCCGCGCGCGAGGTGGATCTCGATCTCCACCTGCTCCGACGTGAAGTCCTGTATGCCCGCGATCTTTATCTTGTTCTTGCGCGCCGCGTCTTCGATGCTCGCGATGAGGCTCTCGGTGGTGGTGCCGTAGGGGATCTCGCGCACCACGATGCGCTTGTCGTCCCTCGCGTCGAGCCGCGCGCGGATGCGCACCTTGCCGTTGCCCTCGTTGTATTCCGATATGTCCAGCATGCCGCCCGACGGGAAGTCGGGCCTGAGCGAGAACGTGTCCTTGTTGAGGTAGGAGATCTGCGCCTGGAGCAGCTCGATGAAGTTGTGCGGCAGGATCTTGGTGGCCATGCCCACGGCGATACCCTCGGCGCCCTGCGCCAGCAGCACCGGCACCTTGGCGGGCAGGGCAACGGGCTCCTTGTTGCGGCCGTCGTAGGAATCGACGAAATCGGTGATCTCCGGGTTGAACAGCGTCTCCCTGGCCAGCGGCGTTAAGCGGCACTCGATGTAACGCATGGCCGACGCCTCGTCGCCGGTGAGCACGTTGCCGAAATTTCCCTGTTTGTCAATAAACAAGTCCTTGTTGGCAAGGCCGACGAGCGCGGCGAAGATCGACGCGTCGCCGTGCGGGTGGTATTTCATGCATTGGCCCACGGCGTTGGCCACCTTGTGGAACTTGCCGTCGTCCATTTCATGCAGCGTGTGCAGGATGCGGCGCTGCACCGGCTTGAGCCCGTCCGACAGGTCCGGGATGGCGCGGTCTTTGATGACGTAGCTCGCGTACTCGATGAAATAGTTTTTATATAATGCGGGGACGAACGCCATTAGGGCACCTTGGCTCTGGATGTGGTTCTGTCATCCCCGACCCGATCGGGATCCATTTTGCCAAAAAGCAATAATAGATTCCCGCTTTCGCGGGAATGACAAACTGGTCATTAGGATTAGAATCAAGAAAGACGCTCATTAAACCAAATTCTCCATAATGAAGTCCTTGCGCTCGGGCGTGTTCTTGCCCATGTAGAATTCGAGCGTCTCGGGAACGTTCTTGATGGACTTGACGTTTACCTCCACAAGCCGCATGTTCTCGCCGATGAACTGGCCGAACTCGGAGGGCGAGATCTCGCCGAGCCCCTTGAAGCGCGTGACTTCCGCGCCTTTCAGCTCCTTCACCGCAGTGTCGCGCTCCTTCTCGCTGTAGCAGTAGCGGGTCTCCTTGTTGTTGCGCACGCGGAACAGCGGGGTCTCGAGGATGTACAGGTGGTTCGACACTACCACGTCCTCGAAATACGTGAGAAAGAACGTCATGAGCAGGTAGCGGATGTGGAATCCGTCAACGTCGGCGTCGGTGGCGATCACGATCTTGTTGTACCGAAGGGTCTCCATGTTCTCCTCGATGCCGAGCGCCATCATCAGGCTGTAGAGCTCCTCGTTCTGGTAGATGGCCGCGCGGTTGCGCGAGAACACGTTCTCGGGCTTGCCCTTGAGCGTGAAGATCGCCTGGGTCTGCACGTCGCGCGCCGACACGATGGACCCGGCCGCCGACTGCCCCTCGGTGAGAAAGATGGTCGATTCCTCGCCGTGCTTGGAATCGCCCAGATGGTATTTGCAGTCCTTGAGGCACGGGATCTTTATCTCGATGCGCTTGGCGGCCTCCTTGGCCTCCTTCTTGACCGCGTTGAGCTCCTTGCGCAAATGTTCGTTCTGCACGATCTTGCTCTCGAGCGCCTTGGCGCTCTCGGGGTTCTTGTGCAGAAAGTCCACCACGCCCGACTTTACTTCCGAGATCACCCATGCGCGGATCTCGGTGTTGCCGAGCTTGTTCTTGGTCTGGCTCTCGAACACCGGCGCCTTGAGCTTGACCGCGATGGCGCCCGACATGCCCTCGCGCACGTCAAGGCCCGAGTAGTCCTTCTTGTAGAACTCCTGGATGCCCTTGAGAAAGCCCTCGCGGAACGCCGAGAGGTGCGTGCCGCCGTCGCTCGTGAGCTGGCCGTTGACGAACGAGAAGTAGGTCTCGCCGTAGGAGGTGTTGTGCGTGAAGGCGAACTCGAGGTACTTGGTCTTGTAATGGCCGATGCCGTAAACGATCTTGTCGCCCACCTCGTCCTTGAGCAGGTCCAGAAGGCCGTTCTTCGATTCGAACGTCTGCTTGTTGAAGATGAGCTTGAGCCCGGTGTTGAGGCAGGAGTAGATCCAGAGCCTGCGCTCCACGTATTCGTGGTTGAACGCGTATTCGCCGAACAGCTCGGGGTCGGGCGTGAACTCGATGAGCGTGCCGTTGTGCTCGCCCTTCACCGTGCCCTTGCGCTTGCCCACCTGCTTGCCTTTTGAGAACGTGGCCTCGAAATACTCGCCGTCGCGGAACGACGCCACGCGGAAATGCGACGACATGCCGTTCACCGCCTTGGTGCCCACGCCGTTGAGCCCCACCGAGAACTGGAACACGTCGTCGTTGTACTTGGCGCCGGTGTTGATCACCGACACGCACTCTATCACCTTGCCCAGCGGGATGCCGCGGCCGTAGTCGCGCACCGAAACGATCCCCTCCTCGATGGCGACCTCGATTTTCTTGCCGAACCCCATGATGAACTCGTCGATCGAGTTGTCGATCACTTCCTTGAGCAGCACGTAGATGCCGTCGTCCGGGTTGGTGCCGTCGCCCAGCCGGCCGATGTACATTCCCGGACGTAAACGGATGTGCTCGAGGGAACTGAGGGTCTTGATTGTTTTTTCGTCGTAGACCGGGATGTTGAGGCGAGTGTCTGGCATAGGTCTTTTTATATATATTGTAGCACGTTGGCAAAGGCGATACAAGATATTGTATAAATAATATAATTAATGGAAAAAGGAGGATGAATTTTGGAGATACTTTATAGATGTATATGATGTGTATAATAAGAAAACACAAATCTGGTGGGGACACCACTTCGTGGTTTCCCCTGAGGTGCAGCTTCCGGCGCGCCTCGGATAGCTTGAAATGTTCAAAGCGCGCCGGCGATCTGCACCCACACCCCTTCCCCAAAGTCAACTCATCTTTTCCATTATCAAGACAAAACTTCAACTTATACACCTCCGCAACAAACTAAAACCAGGTCCGGAGTCACTACCGCACTTTTACCCATCAAATCTTTCTCGACGCGTTAGGGGCGAGCGGAGGCCGCGCCGGAACGCGGTGCTGCCCGGACCCGGCTTTTTGCGAAGCAAAAAGCATACGGGCCGTGGCAGCCCGAGCCCAAGGCGAGACCGGAGTGAGAACCCACCCCAATGGCTGGCGCAATTTGTTGCGCCAGCCATTGGGGGAACGCCCGTATTTTTTTCTTTGTCTTCAGTATCATTCCACAAGAATTATTTTTTCATTAACCATGAAGCTTTCCAAAATCCTCATCGGCGCCATGAGGTTCAAAGACCGCGCGAGCGCCGCTGAAATCATCCACAAGGCCATTGACTGCGGCTTCAATTACATCGACACGTCGCCGTGCTATTGTTATAAAAGCGAGAAGGAGAATTCGGAGGCGTGGGTGGGCGCGGCGCTTGCAACGGCCGGCTATCGCGAGCGCGTGATGGTGTCAACGAAATGCGCGCCGGGCGACGGCGGCAGGGGGCTCGGGCCTTTCGTGGCGAGCCAGGGGTTCGGCGTGCGCACCACGGCGCACCTTGCGCAGATGTTCAAACAATCGCTTGCCCGGCTCGGCTTGCCGCGGCTTGACTTTTACCACTTGTGGACCACGCACACCAGGGAGCAGTTCGAGGCCGCCATGCAGCCGGGCGGCTGGTACGACGGCGTGATGGAACAGAAACAAAAAGGCATGTTCGACCACCTCGGCATCACCACGCACGCCGACCCGGACACCATCATCGCTTTTTTGGAGACCGGGAAATTCGAGACCGTGACCATGCCGCTCAACGTGATCGACCTCACGCGGCTCAAGACGGTTGACTATTGCGCCAAAAAAGGCATTCCGGTGATCGCCATGAACCCGCTCGCCGGCGGGTTCTGCGCGGCAAATTCAAGGCTCAAGGAGCTCGCGCTGCGTTATCTCATGGCCCTGCCAAACGTGCATATCCTGATCGGATTCTCTGCGGTAAACGAGGTTGACTATGCGAAATGGATCCTCGACACCTCGCCGGAACACAAGCAGACCGCTGAACAGATACTGAAAAAAGTGGACACCCTCATCGGCGCACGGGAGCCGCGGTGCACCGCGTGCGGATACTGCCAGCCCTGCCCGCAGGGCATTAATCTTGGTTCCTGCCTTTCCTATTATAATATCTATAAGTATATGAAGCTGCCGCATGCAAAGAAGGCCTTTAAAGAAAAGCAATGGGAGGCTTCTCTTAAGCTTGACAAGTGCACCGCCTGCGGAACCTGCTCAACGAGATGTCCCAACCAGCTCCCGCTTGACAGAATCATAGCTGACGCGAAAAAGCTTTTGTACGAGAAGTAGATAAAATTCACCACAGAGACACAGAGAGCACAGAGAAGGCAATAATGGAGTTCGAAAGTAATCAACCTCGGCTATTATAATTGTCTTTTTCCGCAGAATAATAGCGCGCGCTGCCACAGTCGTCTCGCCAGCCACTTCTCGTATCCGCGAATCACGGGAGTATTGGCGCCAAAGAGGGGGGTGTGCCCCCGGATCACCGCCGCATCCCGCCGCACATTCTACTTGACATCTGGGATGCGGCGGAAGCCGGGGGCCAGGGGGAGACCTCCCCCACCATATCATTACAAAATATAAAACATGAAATAAAAATGCCCCTCCTCCCTTTCGGGAGAAGGGGCTTAACCTTCCAATAACCGTCTTATAAAACCTTATTTCTTCTTCTTGCCCGACTCCTCAAGAATCTCCTTATTGTTAGGATCAAGCTTGAGCGCCTTGTCAAGATGGAGCTGGTAATCGGCCATGTTCTTCTGGACCTTCGCGAGCTTGGCGAGCCCGAGCTCCGCGAGCGCGTAGTTCGGGTCGGCCTTGAGCGCGCGGTCGTAGAACGTCTTGGCCCACGGCAGCTTCGACTGCATCAGGTACACCTCGGCGCGCTCGTACATCGCCGGCGCGTAGTTCGGGTTGATGTACGAGATCTCCTTATAGGTCTCCACCGCGTCGTCCCACTTGCCCTGGATCGACTGGATCTTGCCGTAGAGCATGAGCGCCGGGATGTTCTCCGGGTCGGTGGCCGTGATGTCCTTGATCGTGCTCTCCGCCTGCGCGTACACGCCGGCCAGGTACAGCGCCTCGGCGTATTTGAGCAGCGTCTTGTTGTCGCGTTTCTTCTGGACAATGGCCGACATCACGTCGAGCGCCTTCTTGGACTGGCCCGTTGACTTGTACAACTCGAACAGCGTCATCTTGATGTTCTCGTCGTCGGGCTTGAGGCGGTCGGCCTTCTCAAGCAGGTCGGTTGCCTCGCGCGAACGATCGGTCTCGATGTAGCCCTGCGCCAGGGGAACCATGAACGCCGGGTCGTTGGGCTTGAGCGAATTGGCCATTTCGAGGAACACCATGGCGTCGTTGACCTTGTGCTTTGAAAGCAGGAGCTCGCCGATCTTCCCCGCCGCGTCCGCGTTCTGCGGGTCGAGCTGAATGAACTTGCGGTACGCGTCGAGCTCCTCCTTGTCCTTGCCGAGCTTGCCGTACACCTGGCCCATCTCGTACCACATGGCCGGGATGGTGTCGGCGAGCGCCGAGCACTTCTTGAGCAACGTGAGCGCCTTGTCAAGCGTCGCCTTCTGCTTGGCATAGTAGAGGCCCGCGGCGAGAAAGCTCTTGTAGTCCCTGGGAAAATTGACCGTGTTTTCCTCGTACATCCTCGCGGCCGCGGCCGGGTTTGTCGCTTCCGTCAATTGGGCCTTGCGCAGCGAGGCGTCTGCGTCATGCACGCTGGTGAACTTCGTGTACACCGTATAGGCCTCGAGCGCCTTTGCCGCGTTTCCGGTTTTATCGTACGAATCGGCGAGCAGCTTCATCACCGTGACGACGCCCGGGTTCTTCTCGGTCGCCTTTGTGTTGAGTTCACGGAACCGTTCGAACAGCTCGATGGTCTTTTTATAGTCCTTGGTGTAATAGCACGCCTGGCCGTAGGTGAAAATGAAGTCCATGGTCCTTGACGCCTCACCCGTCACCATGGCGAGGTACTTGACCGCCTCGTCGTAGTTCTTCGCGTTGAACGCGGCCTCGCCCACCGATTTGGCGACCGTCACGTCCTTCGGGTTCTTTTCAAGGTACTTCTTGTACATCGAAAGCGCCTGTGAGGCCTTGTTCTGCTTCGTGTACAGTTCGCCGAGCGCCTTGTAGTCGGCGGTGGCGTCGGGGTTCATCGCGATCGACTGCTCGTAGGAAATCACGGCCTCGTTGACCTCGCCGTTCTTCGCCTGGCACTGCGCCAGCGAGGAGAGCACGCTCACGTTTTTCGGGTCGAGCGCGAGCGCCTTCTGGTACATCGCGCCGGCCTTGGCATACGATCCCTGCTTCTGGTAGATCGCTCCAAGCGACGCGTACATGGTTGCGTCTGCCTCGCCCGCGGCCACCGCGCCGGCAAGCGCCTTGCCCACCTCCTCGGGCAGGCCTTTCGACATCACGAGCTCGACATACCGTTTGTAAAATCCCTTGATGGCGGGATCGGCCTTGAGCGCCGCGCGGTAGGCGGTGAGCGCGCCGGTCATTTCCTTCTGCTCGTACAGCATGTCGCCGAGGTTCTTCTGCGCCGCGGCATCGGCCGGATTGAGCGCCACGTATTTCTTGAGATACAGGGCCGCGTCGGCATTATTGCCCGCCTTCACCGCGATGTCGTAGAGGGTCTTGAACACATCGGGATTTGTGGGCGTGAGCACCGCGAGTTCCTTGAAAATATCTGCCGCCTTTGTGCAATTCCTGCTCTTATAGCACGCCTGGCCGTAGAGAAGCAGGTAGGAGGCGGTCTTGGCTTCCGGGCCCTGCACCATGGCAAGATATTTTACAGCCTCATCGTAGTCCTTGGCCTTGTATTCGTATTCGCCCACGGCCATGGCGGTTTTGGTGTCATTCGGGTTCTTTTCCAACACCTTCTTGTACATGTTCATGGCCTGGTCGTTTTTGTTCTGCTTGCTGTACAGGTCGGCAAGCATCTTGTATTCCTTGATGTCCGACGGATTGAGGGCGACCACCTGCTCGTAGGTAATGGTGGCTTCCTTGACGTTGCCGCTCTTGGCCTGGCAGAATCCCAGCGCCGACAGCGCCTCGTTGTTGCGCGGGTCAAGCTGGAGCGCCTTGGTGTACATCTCGATGGCCTTCGAGTAATTGGCCGCGTTCTTGTACACGCCGCCGAGGGTCATGTACATCGCGGCGTCGGCCTCGCCCGCCGCAATGGCGCCCTTGAGCGCCTTGACGATGTCGGCCTGCACGCCCTTTGCGGTCACCAGTTCGACATAGCGTTTGTAAAAGCCCTTTGCGGACGGGTCGGCGAGGAGCGCTGCATTGTAGGCCGCGAGCGCGCCGTCGGCGTTTTTCTCTTCGTATAAAATGTCGCCGAGGTTCTTCTGCGCCGCCGCGTCGGCCGGCTTGAGGCTGAGGTATTTCTTGAGGTACACGGAGGCGTCTTTCTTGTTGCCGCCTTCCTTGGAGGAAATATCGTACAGCATCCTGAACACTTCGGGATTGAGCGGCGTCAGCTTGGCAAGCGCAAGCAGCACCTCTGAGGCCTTCTTGAAATTCTTGGCGTTGTAGCATGCCTGGGAATATTTGAACAGGAAGTCGGCGCTGCCGGCCTCGGCCCCGCTCACCATGCCGAAATATTTCATCGCCTCTTCATAATTCTTCTGGTTGTTGAGGTAATCGCCCACGATGAGCGCGATCTTGGAGTTTTGCGGCCGCTTTTCAAGATATTTCTTGTACATCGAAATGGCCTGGCTCGTCTTGTTCTGCTGCTCGTACAGGTCGCCGAGCACGCGGTATTCCTCCGCGGCGTCCGGGTTCATGGCGACCGCCTGCTCGTAGGAGATCACGGCCTCGTTGGTGTTGCCCATCTTGGCCTGGCACTGCGCGAGGGACGAGAGGATCTTCACCCGCTTCGGGTCGAGCTGCAGCGCCTTCTGGTAGTATTCGATCGCCTTTGCGCAAGCGCCTGATTTCGCATTGGTGTTTCCCATGGTCTCGTACATCTGCGCGTCGGCCTCGCCCGCGGCGATCGCACCGCGCATGGCCGGGAATATCTCCTTGGTGAGGCCGAGCGTGGTCACGATCTCAACGTACCGTTTGTAAAAGCCCTTGATTTCCGGGTCCGCCTTGAGCGCGGCCTGATACGCGGCAAGGGCGCCTTCAAAATTCTTCTGTTCGTACAGCAGGTCGCCGAGGTTCTTCTGCGCCGCCGCGTCGCCGGGCCGCAGCGCGACGTACTTCTTGAGATACGCAGCCGCATCGGTCTTGGCGCCGCCGCTTTCGTTGGTGATATCATACATCATTTTATAGATGTCGGCGTTCGCCGGCGTGAGCACGGTCAGCCTCGTGAGCACCTCGATGGCCTTCTTGTAGTTCTTCGCAAAGTAGCACGCCTGTCCGTACTTGAAAAGGAAGTCGGCGTTTTTCGCCTCGGCGCCGCCCACCATGCCGTAATACTTGATGGCGTCGTCGTAGTTTTTCTGGCTGAGCGAGTAGTCGCCCACCGATTTTGCTATGGCGAAATCGGTCGGCTTCTTCTCGAGGTATTTCTTGTACATGGCCACGGCCTGCGACGTCTTGTTCTGCTTGCCGTACAGCTCGCCGAGGGCCTTGTATTCGTCAACCGCCTTGTCGTTCATGGCCACGGCCTGCTCGTAGGAGATCACGGCCTCGTTGACGTTTCCGCTCTTGGCCTGGCAGCTCGCCAGCGCCGTGAGGATGGCGATGTTGCGGGGGTCGAACTGCAGCGCCTTCTGGTACATGTCGATGGCCTTCGGATAGGCGCCCTGGCGCTGGTACACGTTGCCCAGCGAGCTGTACATCGCCGCGTCGGCCTCGCCCGCCGCGACCGCTCCGGTGAGCGCCTTGACGAGTTCCTCGGACGTGCCCTGCGCGCCCACGAGCTCGACATACCGTTTGTAAAAGCCCTTGAGCGTCGGATCGGCCGCGAGCGCCGCGCGGTAGGCGGCAAGCGCGCCCGCGTAGTTTTTCGCCTCATACATCATGTCGCCGAGGTCCTTCTGCGTCGCAGCGTCGCTCGGTTTGAGCGCCGCGTACTTCTGCAGATACGACGCGGACTCGGTTTTCGGGCTGCCGTCCTTGGAGGCGATGTCGTACAGGGTCCTGAACACGTCGGGGTTCTTCGGCGTGAGGGCCGCGAGGCGGACATAGAGCTCCTTGGCCTTCTTGTAGTCCTTGACGGAATAGCACGCCTGGCCGTAGCGGAACAGCAGGTCGGTGTCGGTCGTTTCGGCGGTGGTGACCAGGGCGAAGTACTTGATGGCCTCGTCGTAGTTCTTCTGCGAATATTCGTAGTCGGCGATGGTTTTTGCGATGGACCGGTTGCCGGGCTTCTTGGCCAGGAACTTTTTATAGACCGCGACGGCCTGGTTCGTTTTCTTCTGCTGCATGTACAGATCGCCGAGGGCCTTGTATTCGTCAACCGCCTTGTCGTTCATGGCGACCGCCTGCTCGTAGGAGATCACGGCCTCGTTGACGTTGCCGCTCTTGGCCTGGCAGAACGCCATGGACGAAAGCACGGCCACGTTTTTCGGGTCGAGCTGCATTGACTTTTGATACATTTCGATGGCCTTGGCCCACGCGGCCTGCTTCTGATACACGTTGCCGAGCGAGCTGTACATGGCGGCGTCCGCCTCGTTGGCGTTGATCGCGCCGGTGAGCGCCTTGACAAGCTCCTCGGGCGTGCCTTGAGCGCCCACGAGCTCGACATACCGTTTGTAAAAGCCCTTGAGCGACGGGTCGGCGGTGAGCGCCGCCCGGTACGCGGCGAGTGCGCCGGAATAATTCTTGATGTCGTACATCATGTCGCCGAGGTTTTTCTGGGCCTCGGCGTCGCCGGGCTTGAGCGCCGCGTATCTCTGGAGGTATTGCGACGCCTCGGTGCGCTCGGTGCTGTCCTTCGAGGTGATGTCGAACAGGAGCCGGTACACTTCGGCGTTTTTGGGATTAAGCACCGCAACCTGGGCCAGGAGCTCCTTGGCTTTCTTGAAATTCTTCGCGTAATAGCACGATTGGCCGTATTTGAACATCAGCTCGCCGTCCTTTGCCTCGGCGCCGCCCACCATGGCGTAGTATTTGTTCGCCTCTTCGTAGTCCTTCTGGCCGAATTCGTAGTCGGCCACCAGCTTCGCGATGCGGTATTCGCCCGGCTTCTTGGCCAGGTAGCGTTTGTAAACGCCGACGGCCTGGGCGGTCTTGTTCTGCTGCTGGTACAGGTCGCCGAGCGCCTTGAGCTCGTCGACGGCCTTGTCGTTCATGGCGATGGCCTGCTCGTAGGAAACGATGGCCTCCTTGGCGTTGCCGGTCTTGGCCTGGCAGTGCGCGAGCATGCTGAGCACCGCGGTGTTCCTGGGGTCGAGCTGGATGGATTTCTGGAACATCTCGATTGCCTTGGGGCAGAATCCCTGTTTGAGATAGAGCGAGCCGAGCGAGGCATAGGTCTGCGCGTCGGCCTCGCCGGTGGTGACCGCGCCGGTGAGCGCCGCGGTGAGCTCGGCGGGCTCGGCATTGGGCCCGAGCAGCTCCGCATACCGTTTGTAAACTCCCTTCGCCGCCGGGTCTATCTTGACCACCGCGCGGTAGGCCGCGAGCGCGCCGGCCATTTCCTTCTTTTCGTAGAGCAGGTCGCCGAGCGCCTTCTGCGCGGCGGCGTCGCCGGGTTTGATGGCGACATACGACCTGAGGTAGCCGGCGGCCTCGGTGGTGTTATTCATCTTCATTGCGATGTCGTACAGGTTCCTGAAGATCTCCGCGTCACGCGGCGAGAGCTGCGCAAGCTCCTTGAACTCCTCGAGCGCGGCCTTGGTGTCGCCCTGCGACAGGGTGTAGCGCGCGAGCCGCTGGCGCGATTGGATGTTGCGGGGCTCAAGGGCGAGGATCTTCCGGTCTATCTCGGCGAGCCGCGCCGGCTCGTTGAGCTGCTCATAACATATCGCGAGCTGTTCCCAATATTCCTTGTTGTTCGGCTGCTTGCGCACCATGAACTCGAACTGGTCCTTCGCCTCCTTGTAGTTTTTGTCCTTCATGTAAATGCTGGAAAGAATGACGCGTGGCTCCCAGAGCGTGGCGTCGAGGTGCAGCGCGGACTCGGCCGCGTCGCGCGCCATGTCGGGCTGGTTGAGCTCATAGGCGGCCATGGCCATGCCCTGCGCGGCCGGCGCCGAGCGCTCGAGGGTGTAACTCTTCTGGAAATACTTGGCGGCGTCCTGGTATTTTTTCGCCTTCAGGTTGTAGTCGCCGAGCGCCAGCTGGATCTTGGGATTGTTGGGGTTGAGCGCGAGCATTTTTTCATAGACGACCTTGGCCTTCTCAAGCATCCCGGCCTTGGTGTACATTTCGCCGAGCCTCGCGTAGGCCTCGACGTCCGTGCTGTTGACCTCGAGCTCCCTTTCAAGATAGACCATGGCCTTTTTCGGGACGTCGAGCCCCTCGTAGCAGCGGGCGAGGAGGACATTGATGCCCGGGACGATTTTTCCGGTCGAATCGATTGCGTCGATCGCCTCGAAATGCACGACCGCGGCCTGGTAATTCTTTTTATCGAGCTGATAGGTGCCCACCACTTTGTGCGCATCCAGCACCTCTTTGGCCTTCGAGGGTCCTACTTTGTCAAGAAAGAGCTGGTATGCTTTGGCGATCTTTTCGGGGTCGGCATTGGACTTGGAGAGCGCGGTGGCCCACATGTAGTATTCCTGCGCGCCAAACTGCGGCTTTGACGACGCCTCCTCGAACTCAGCGGCGGCCTCGCCGAATTTCTGTTCGTTGTAATAAATTTTCGCCAGGTCGAAGCTCGCGTCGACCGACGTTGGCTTTTTCTCCTTTGCCAGCTTGAGATAAACGACGGCGGATTCGGGCGGGCTCACCTCGCCGATTTTGAGCGCCAGCACCGGGTCGGGCTGCTTTGCATACACCATCTTGAGCAGTTCCACCGCCTTGGGATAGTTCTTTTCGTTGTACAGAATGACGCCGAGCTCCTTGACCGCGGTGATGTTCGACGGATCGGCCTCAACGACCTTTTCGAGCGCCTTCTTGGCCTCGGCGGGTTTGCCGAGCGCGATGCACGCGCGCGCGTATTCCCAGCTCGCGTCGGCCGTGAAGTTCACCTCAAGGGCCTTTTTCGCCATGGGCGCGGCCTGGGCCGGCTGGTTGAGGGAATTGTACACCTTTGCGATGCCGAGGTAGGCCTCGTAATTCTTCGCGTCCATCCGGGTCGCCACCAGATAGCAGGCGAGCGCCTTCTCGGTAAGGCCCGTCTCAAGGTTGGCGCGGCCGACCTTGACCCATGTCGCCGCGTCGCGCGCCGTGGTAGGAATGTTCTTTTCCGCATAGGCGAGCGCCTCGGTGTATTTCTTCGCCTCAATCAACTTGTCAAATTGCTCGTCGGAATAGGCGAAGGTGGCGGCAAGCAGAATCAGTGCGGAAACAATGTAGCGGATGTGATGGCGACTCCTGGTCATAGATAAGACTCCTTCCACGTCTCTATAAAATAAGGTTCTGTTTTTTCATTAATTAAAGGCAAATATGGCGTGAAGATTAAAAATATATAATATATGGTATATAAGAAAATATTTAAAGTCAAATGTTTAGTGGGAATTTCCTGCAGAAGTTTTTTTATACCGCAACGAGGCTATTGACAACGATTTGCCGGGGAATCCGGGCATGCCCGACTTTTACCGCTCTCACCCGCCGTATTCGGTATACCGTTCCGTCAACGACGCGATTCGCCGGCCGGTCTCCTGAGGCGCAGAAAAAGGGGATAGCTTACGGCCCAGCATACGCCGGCAAAAACAAACGCGAGGATGATGCTGCCGAAGAACCAGTCGATTCCCCACTTGACAAGATAACTGTAATGGAACCGCGAAAACGCCCCGGTCCACGACAAGGGAACCACGAGCTTTCCCGTTGCAATTGTCAAGGGAATCAGCACGGGCAGAAACGGCGGGGACGAGACGCTCACGCCGAGAAACGCGAGCGGCCGGTTGATGCGCGTGAAAAAACTGAGCACGACAAGCGAGGCGACCTGGAAAAAATAAATGGGCAGTATCCCGACAAAAACGCCGAGCGTGAGCGAAAACGCGGCCTGCCGGGGCGTCGTGTTCCTCCGCAGCTCGTGCCTGAACAGCGCGACCACCTTCTGCCGCCACGTGGCGCCGGGATTTTCCAGGATAAGGAACGGGACAAACAGTTTTATCAGCGCCGCCTTTGAATTCACCTTGAAGATGCGCAGAAAATCACGAACCGGCCTAAAATGCGAAACCTCCCCTCCCTTGGCCGCGTAAAAAAGATGTACCTGAACAGGTTTCACCGGTATGCCGCTCCACGCCGCCTTTACCAGAACCTCCTGCTCGAACTCGTACCGCTCGCCCGCGCATTTGAGCGCCCGCGCCGCCGAGAGCGGGTACGCGCGGAACCCGCACTGCGTATCGCGGATGTCAATGCCGGTGATGAATTTGTACCAGAACGCGCCGAATTTCCTTCCCGCGGCCGAGCGGGCCGGCTCTTCGGTCGGTTCCTTTACCAAGACCCTGTCGCCGATCCAGAGGGTTTCTGGCTCGGCCGCTATTCTGCCGAGAAACGCGGGGATGTCGGCAGGATCGTGCTGGCCGTCGGCGTCAAGGGTTATCGCATGCGTAAAGCCGAGCTCTGATGCCCTCCGGAAGCCGGCGCGGAGCGCGGACCCCTTGCCGGAATTTCTGTCAAAATTGATGACGGTGATTTTGCCAGATGATGGCCCGGGAGACTGAAGGATGGTTTTTGTGTCGTCGGTGGAGCCGTCGTTGATGATGATGATGTCCTGAATAAGTTTTTTCGTCTCTGAAATGACGGACAAAATTGTTCCGGCGTTGTTGTAGGTGGGGATTACGGCGACAGGGCGGATGGTGGTTGAGCCCGGAGATTTTTCTTTTTCTGAATCCATCATGAAGATATTTTGATTGAAAGGATTTAAGTTTATTTTGAATTAAGATACGCTGCGGAATGGGGTTGCGTCCATACTTTTTCTCGCTGAGAGGCCTGCAATAGAATCGCCGCGGACGTTCAAAAATACGGCATGTCTTTTAATTTTTTATTGGGGGAAGCATGAATAACAGAATTTTTCCGACATTATTCTTTATTTGTCTGCCTGTTTTACAAATTACAGGACAAACCATCGACCTCTCCGGCAAGGTCGTCGACGAAAACGCCGCCGCTGTTCCCGGCGCGTCGGTCTCGCTGATGATCAACGGCGCCGCAACGGTATCCGACAACAACGGCACGTATCATTTAGGGCCGACGGCGATAACCGCGGCACCGAGGTCGAATGACGATAATCCAATCATTTCTGTGACGAAAAATCGGCTCACGATTTTTTGCGCCGCTCCGGAACGCGTGAGCGGGGCGCTTTTCTCCCTTGACGGAAAATGCCTTTTGCTCATTCCGCCGTCCGTTGTGCCGACCGGATATCATGACCTGAATATTCCGCTGTCAAGGTTCTGCTCGTCATGCGGAATTTTCTCCGTCACTCTCGGCAAAATGCGGTACGATTTCAAGGTCACGGCCGTGAACGGAGGATTTTTTGTCCAATCACACCATGATCCCGCCGAAACCGGTTCACCCATGCAAAAAGCCTCCGCCGATGTTATTATTGACACCATGCGCATAATAAAATCCGGCTTCGACACCGTAAAAATCTGCCTCGGCAAGCTCACCGACACCATGCCGAGCGTGTATTTGACGACCACCGACGGCTATCCCCGCATGATCATCAACAACGCGGCGACGGTCATGATGATTTACAAACCGGATCCATTGACGGGCTATTGCCGCGGGTCGCGTTTCGACCGGTCGGGCATCATCGGCAGGGTGACCAGCGGCGGACACGCGTGGTATGCAGACCGGCGCGCACGATCCGCTCGCGGAACCCACCGGCCCCGCCGGAGAATTCGGCATCGATTCGGTAAACGGCTACGGCAACCAGCCGTTTCTCAAGATCGGCGTGGGCAAGTTGCAGGGCACCGGCGGCACCTACAACTTCCGCACCAATTACCAGATTCTCGATCCCGGCGCGTGGGCCGTTACGCGCGGAAAATACTGGGTGCAGTTCTCCCACCAGATCGCGGCCGTCAACGGGTACGATTACGCTTATGTCAAGCTTATCACCCTCGACACCGCGGCGCCCGTATATTCGATTTACTACGACCTCAAGAATACCGGCGCGAAGCCCTTCATCACCGACCATTACACGCATAATTTCACCCTGATCGACGACAAACAGGTCGCCGGCAATTATAAAGTGACGCTGGGGTTTTCGCCCACGTTTGCCGGGCAGACCTCCTCCCCGGGGAGCTGGAGCTCCATGGCCACGGTGAGCGGCAAGGTGATCACCATCACCGCCACGCTCAACGGATCCGATTACCTGTGGGCGAATTTCGGCGGACTCACGGGCACCGTTGCGGACAACAGCGCCATCGTGCAGGAGACCGCGGGCAAGGCGGCGCTCAAGATCCAGGGCGACGCGGCGCCGTACAAATACAATTTCTGGGCCTCGCCGCGCTCGGTGTGCCCGGAGCCGTACCTGCCGGTAGACCTTGCTCCGGGAGCGGGAATAACATGGACGGATACGTATACGGCGTATCCGAACGGGGCGCAATAATTCAAGGATAATTGATAGTTGACGGTTGACAGTTGACGGCTGCACCCAGGAGGGGGGAGCGGAAGACCGGCCGCGCAATTGCTTGATAGGAAATCTGTCGCAACAGGGAGGAGCGCGGACGGGCTGAAGCGAGGGGGAAACTTCCCCCGCCCATACATCTTTAATTTTATCTGGCTTTTTTCTTCCTGCTGTCCACAACCCTTACCTTCTTCGCGCTCTTCCCCCGAAAATGCTGGATGGTCGTGATGTTGGAGATGAGCACGGGCAGCTGCACGCGCGCCTGGGCGCGAAGCTGGCAGCCGATCTTGTCGAGGTTGGAGGGCATGGTGGCGGCGTGGATGGTGACGCGGTCGGAGCCGCTCTCGTCGTCCTCGAGCACGATGATGTAGTCCTCGATGCCGTCCAGGGAATCGAGGACGTTGGTGATGGCGAGCGGATACACGGTGGTGCCTTTTATCTTGATCATCTGCGATTTACGCGCGAGAATGGGGCCCACGCGCAGGGAGTTGCGACCGCATGCGCATTTTCCCGGCACCTTGAACGTGATGTCGCCGGTCTTATACCGCAAAAGGGGCATGGCCTCCACGCCGAGCGGCGTGGCCACAAGCTCGCCCACCTGGCCGTCGGCGGCCTCTTTTCCGGTTTCGTCAACTATCTCGGTGTACACAAGCTCGGGATGCGCGTGGCCGCCGTACTGCGTGGTGCATTCGCAAAAGGCGCACGAGAGCTCGGTGGAGGCATAGGTGGAATACACCTTTGCGTCGTACAGCTCTTCAAGCGCCCTGCCCACGGTGTTGAGCTCCATGTCCTGTCCGCGGATTGCCTCGCCGATGCAGACGAGCTTTTCGATGGACGAGCCTTTTGTGTCAAACGACAGCTTGGCAAGCTCCTTGGCGAGCCGCAGCAGAAACGACGGTACGCCAACTACCACTGTGGGCTTGAGCAGATCGATGTAATATTTCTGCATGTCAAACGGCAGCACGCCGATGCGCGCCGTGTTCACGCCCAAAAGCGACAGGCCGCGGTAATAGGCCATGCCCGCGATAAAGAGCCGGTCGAGCGATACGAGGATCTGCGCCCGGTCCTTGGGCGTCACGCCGGTGCCGTAAAACGACAAAGCCTCGTTGAACGCGAGCCGGTCGACGTCGTTGGCGGTCATGGAGAACACGAGCGGCTTTCCCGTTGAGCCGCTGGTGACCACGGTCTCCACGATCTGCTCGGGCGTGACGCCCAGGAACATATTCGTGTCCTCGACCACGTCCGATTTCTCGGTGAAGGGCAGCTTTCGGATGTCGTCCCTTGTCTTGATGTCGTCGGGGAACACATCGAACAGCGCGTTCTGGTAATGCGGCGACACCTCCTTGGCGTGGCGCACGTGGTTGCGCATCGCGCGCACCGAGCGCGCTTCGATCTCGTCGGCCGACAGAAATTCCCATGAGAGTTCGGGTCTAAAAACCAATTATGATTCCTCCTGCGGGAAAAAACGAAAGCTGGTACACGTTGGCGGGACCGCTCCTGCCGTCGGTGTACAGCCTAGTCCAGATGTTTTTGCGGTCGTACACATTTTGTAAATCAAAATAGTAAATCATCTGCAGAAAACCAAAGCCAAACCTGCGCTCCCACCGGAGGTCGAGCTTGTGGTATTCGCCGTACACGTCGCTGTTGAGCGCGGCGGCGCTGTTGATGAACCAGCGGTGATACACCGTGTCGTATTCAGGCGAGGTGTGCGGCCGCGGACCGAGGTAGCGCCACCTTGCCGAAACCTCATTCCGGTCAGCGACGGGCATCACGGGCGAGAGGATCTTGAACCACAATTTCCCGGCCAGCGATTTGTACCAGACGTAGTGCAGCAGTTCCTTTTTCCAGCCGCCGGTGAGCGTGAGCGAATTGATGTAATCGAAATCGCCGCGATACCACTGGCCCTCGTGGCCGGGACGCGGGTCGAGGTCCTCCGATTTCGACAGCGAGTACGCCGCGCTCCAGGAAAACTCTTTTGTCAATTTTTTCTCGGCGAACAGTTCAAGGCCATAGCTGCGGCCCTTCCCTATCGAAACGCGCGCGAGGGAATGATTGAACTTGTCCGGGACCGGCGGCGTGGACGAAAGCAGGAAGGAATCGACGGGCATATCGTCGTACCGTTTGTAAAACCCCTCGGCGGCGCATTTGACGCCCGACGCGCCGAACTGGTATTCCAGGCCGCCGATGCCGGTGGCGGCCCGCTTGGGCTTGAGCGCCTTGTTGAATGCACATGCCGCAAGGTCGGCGTAGTCCGGGTCCTGATACTGCACGCCCGCGGCGGTGGTGGCCTCGAGCTGCGGCAGAATCGCCCATGAGGCGCTGAGCCGCGGCGACACGGTGTAACTTTTGTTGATGGTGAACGCATCGAACCGCAGGCCGGGCACCACGCGCAGCCGCGGCGCGGGCCGCCAGATGCCGGACGCGAACGCGCCGTATTTGTAGCCGATGTCGCGTTCGTCAACATACCTTTCCCAGACCACCGGCGGGCCGGCCAGGGGCTCGGGTTTGAATGTGTCGGCGGCGCCCGCGTACTGCCTGAGCGTGTCGGGCCAGTCGTGCATGTTGACGGTAAAGTCGGCCCGTTTGACAAACGCGCCTACCGTGAGCCGGTTGTTTCCCTCGAAGTCAAGCGACGCCTGGGCCTTGCACTCCTGCTCCTGCTCGATGGAGGTGTTCTTGAAAAACGTGTCGGAGGCCGTGTATTCGAGCCGGTCGAACGTGTTGCCCGTGCCCGAGACGGTGACCATGGTGGAAAGCCGGGACGTGACGAACTGCTCCCAGGTGACGCCGCCCGCATACACGTAGCCGCCCGACACAAGGGTGGAGCCCTTGGTGCCGTAGCGCTCGCTCGCCGAATCAATGGTTATGCCGTTGTCGCCGTAAATGGCATTGGCGTATATCTTGTGGTCGGCCGTGTTGTCCGCGACCCTTGCCTCAAGCCCCCAGTATTCGGGCACGGCGGCGGTCTGGTTGTTGAAGGACGTGTGCGAAATGAAATCGAGGTAGCTCTTTGTGGCCGAGAACATGAAGTTGGCCTGCTTGGAAAACAGCGGGCCTTCCAAGTGAACGCCCGCGCCGGCAATGCCCAGGTCAACCCCGCCCAGCACCATGTCGGTGCTGCCGTCGCGCAGCTTCACGTCGAGCACGCTCGAGGCCTTGCCGCCGTACTGCGCGGGCGGCGCGCCCGCGTTGAACGTGAGCCCCTTGACAAGCAGTGGATTGACAAGGGAGATAACGCCGCCGCCCGTGCCCTGCTCCGCGAAATGGTTGGGGTTGGGGATCTCTATGTTGTCAAGGAGGAACAGGTTCTCGCCCGGCGCGCCGCCGCGCACCACGATCTCGTTGGTGTTGTCGCCGCCCGAGCTCACGCTCGGCAGGTTTGCCACCACGCGCTGCACGTCCATGAGGACCCCGGGCGCGCGCAGCAGCTCGTCGCCGGAGATGATCTTGGTCGACGAGGTCATGTCGGGCGGTCGCCGAAACGACGTGGCGCGCACGGTCATGCGGTCGACCGCCGCCTTGCGGGGATTCAGGTCGGCGTCGCAGCGCTTTACGGCATCGCCGGAAACGTACACGTCGGAAACGGCGAGCGATTCAAAGGCGGGATGAGCGAACTGAAGGTTGTAGCTCCCCGGCGCGACGGAATCAAACGCATAGCCGCCGGTGCTGTCCGATTGGGCAATTCTGCCGGATCCCGTGATGATGATGGTGGCCCCGACGATTTTTTTTCCGCTCTGGGCATTGGTCACGACGCCGGTGATGCCGCCGGCCTGGGCCAATACAACATTTATAATGACACACAGGATGATCGGGCAGCAATGTTTCATAAAATTGGCTTCTTATCCCTGATCTTTTAAAATTCTCCGCAGAGAGCGCAGAGAAGAATATGAACCGAAAAAAAAATCATGAAGAATCGCTAAATTTACTCCCCTGTCATTCGAGGAGCAGAGCGACGAAGCAATCGCCCCTTCTCCCTTCAGGTGAGATTGCTTCGCTTCGCTCGCAATGACAAACCACGTTGTACCCTTAGTCTTTAATCGCTATTTTTCTCTGTGCCTCGGCGGCAATCTTCTTTACTTCGGCCATCTCGGCATCTCGCATAGGCTCACCGCCGCGTCGCGGGTCACTATCACGTGGTCAAGCAGCGGGATCTCCATGAGCTTTCCTATTTTGAAAAGCCGCTCGGTGATGTTCCAGTCGGCCTCGCTGGGGCCGGCCGCGCCGCCCGGGTGGTTGTGCGCGAGGATGATCGACGCGGCCTTGCACTGCACCGCCTTCTCCACGATCTGCCGCGGATACACGGCGCACTGGTTCACCGTGCCCTCGCTCACGATTTCGGTGGCGATGATGTTGTGGCCGCCGTCGAGGTACAGGGCGGCCACGTATTCGTCCCCGCGCCGGCCGAACGCGAACCTGAGATATTCCTCAACGTCCCTGCGGTGGTGCGCGAGCGGCCGCTTCTCGTATTTCTCCTTCATGCAGTAGGCCATCAGCTCGCGCATGAGCGCGAGCAGCAGCGACGAGCGCCGGCCGATGCCCTTGACTTCCGCGAGTTCGGGCGCGCTTGCGTGGAGCACGCCGCTCACGGTCTTGAACCGGGCGAGAAGCGCTTTGGCAAGGGGCTTGGTGTCTTTGCGGGGGATGACGCAGGAAAGGAGGAGCTCCACGATCTCGTAATCGGCGAGCGAGGCCAGCCCGGCCTTTTCGAAACGGGAAAGCAGGCGTTCCCGGTGCCCGTGGTGTTCGCCGGCCGTCACGGGCGCCCGCCTTGCCTTACCATTCCACGGAGAGCGCGGCGATGGTGACGCCGGCGCCCACGGAGCAGAGCACGAGCTTGTCGCCGCGCGAAAGGTCCTTTTCGAGATCGAGCAGCGCGAGGGGGATGCTGGCGCTTGACGTGTTGCCCACGCGGCCGATGTTGACGTGGAACCGCTCGAACGGGATGCCGCATTTCTGCGCCGCGGCCTTGAGGATGCGCCCGTTGGCCTGGTGCGGCACCACCTTGTTCACTTCCTCGAGCTTCCAGCCGCTCCGGGCGGTCACCTCCTGGATGATGGACGCGAACCCGCCGGTGGCGAAGCGGAACATGGCGTGGCCGTCGAGCCTGAGCCACGGGTTGAGGTTTTCGAGACCGAGCGGAATTTTATATCCGGGCACAGCACGCTTGGCAAGCTGGAGGCCCTTGGCGTCGGCCCGCAGCACCGCCTGCTTGATCACGTGGCCCTGCCGCGCGCCCGACACCACGGCGGCGCCGGCGCCGTCGCCGAACAGAAAGTAGGTGCCCATGTCTGTTTTGTCAAGAAGCTGCGACTGCATCTCCACGCCCGCCACCAAAATGTTGTCGGCGACGCCCGTGGCGACGAGCCCCTTCGCCACCGACAGCGCGTAGAGCCAGCCCGAGCACGCCGCGTTGATGTCGAACGAGGGAATGCCGTGCAGGCCGAGCAGGTCCTGGAGGATGCACGCGGTGGACGGCATCACCACGTCGGGCGTGGTGGTGGCGAGCACGATGGCGCCGATGTCCTTGCCCACGAGGCCGCTGCGGCGTATCGCCTCCACCGAGGCGTGATAAGCCATTTCGGACGGTTTTTCGCCGTCCCTGGCCCAGCGCCGCTCGCGGATGCCGGTGACGCCGTAAATGTAATCTTCGGTGACTGCGGGAAAATCCCGCAGCAGCTCCTTGTTGGGAACAACGCGGTCGGGAAGGTAGCCGCCGATGCCGAGAATGCTCGCGTGAACGCCGTTTCCCGCGGCGGCCGCGGGCCCGAAGCTGGGAAGCGGCATGCTTTTCCCCGGCCCTTTTGCCGCCTGCGCCGAGGGAATGGCTTCCTTCATGGAAACATCGCTGGTCTCGATTTCCATGACCGGTTCCTCAAAGGACACCGTGTCGCCTTCGGTCGCGATGAGCTTGATCACTTTTCCATCGCACGGCGCATCGAAGTCGAACGCGGCCTTGGCGCTTTCTATTTCAGCAAGGATCTGGCCTTTTTTGAATGCGTCGCCTTCCGCGACATTCCACTTTGTAATGGTCGCCTCGGTCTCCGCCGCCGCCTGCGACGGCAGATACAGGGGAATCTTGAAAACAGTGTCGCTCACGGTCAATCTCCCATCAGTTGTTCAAGTGCCATTTTCACCCGGTCTTTGTCCGGCCTGTAAAGCTGCTCCAGTTCCGACGCGAACGGTACCGGCATGGCCGGCGGACACACCAGCACCGGAGGTTTCTTCATGTGCGGCATGCATTCACGGCACGCCATCGAGATGATGCGGTCGCCGAGGCCAGAGATTTCGGTGCTCTCCTGCACCACGCACAGGCGGCCGGTCTTCTTTACCGATTCAAGTATCCGCGCGGGCGCGAGCGGACCAAGCACGAACGGGTTGAATATGTCGAAGCCGGCCTTGACTTCCGCGCATGCTGCAAGCACCGGGTCGAGCATGGCGCCGAAGCCCACCACGGTGCACTCGTTGCCGTCGGCGTATTTTCTCTCGCGCCATATCCGGTTGAGATCGCCGTCAAAGTCAATATCGCCGCCCTTGGTGCCGTAGAGCAACTTGTGCTCGAACACAAGGCAGGGGTTCGGGTCGTAAAATCCGGCGACGATCGCCTCGAACGTCTCCTGCGGCGTAAAGGGATAAAGCAACTTGAGCCCGCAGAAGCGCGACCACAGCCCTTCGAACTCGCCCGAATGGAACGCGCCGAGCGTGATGCCGCCGCCGCAGGGAAGCCGGAACAGCGCAGGCACTTCCTTACCGCAACGAAAATACCATGTGCCGCAATTCAATCCCAACTGGGTCGCCGACTCGGTGGAGAAATCGGCAAATTGGTATTCCACGATGGGCCGCATGCCGGTCTGCGAAGCGCCGAGCGCAAAACCGACGATCGCGGATTCGGCCATGGGCATGTCGAGCACGCGGTTGGGACCGAACTTGTCAAACAGCCCCTTGCAGGTCTTGAATGCGGACCCGTACGGCCCCACGTCAAGGCCCAGAAGAACGGCGTTCTTGTTGCGCGACATGACGTAGTCGAGCGCCAGGGTAACGGCGTTGAGGTTCTTCACCTTTTGCGCCTTGAATGCGTCGAGCGCGGACGCCTGTTTCCGTTCTGCAAACACGGGCCCGAATGAAATGCCCGGATCGGGCCGCGGCACCTCGAGCGCGCGCTTTACGGTTTCGTCAACAAGCGCCGCGGCCTCCTTTTCCATGGCCGCGACGGATGTCTCGGAGGCGCCGGAGTCGAGCAGCGATTTCCGGCCGCGCACCACCGGCTCTCGTTTGAGCCATTCGTCCCGCTCCTGCTGCGTCACGTATTCGGCGTTGTCGTACACGGCGTGGCCGAGGAGCCGCAGGGTCATGCATTCGAGAAGATAGGGCATCGATGTTTTGCTCATTTCGTCAAGCGCATCGCACACCGCGCAATAAACCTCCCATGCGTCCGTGCCGTCGATGGTCTTTCCCTTGATGCCGTAGCCCGCGGCCCGGTGTGAAATTTTCGCGCAGGCGTATTGCAGCCGCGTGGGCGTGGAATAGGCGTAATGATTGTTCTGCACCAAAAAAAGCACCGGCGATTTGCGCACCGACGCGATGTTGAGCGACTCGTGGAACTCGCCCTTGCTGCTGCCGCCGTCGCCGATCACGGCCAGGCCGAAAATGTCCTCGCCGTTTTGGCGCGCCGACCACACGCCGCCCACCACGGTGCTGAGCATGTTGGAAAGGTGGCTGATCATGGGAAAGCGGCGGTATTGAACGTTCGCGTGGTGCACGTTGCCCTCGCGTCCGTGCGTGGGGCTGTCGGCGTTGGCCATGTACTGGCACATGATTTCGTACGGCGTGTCGCCCATGATCATGTGCGCGGAAATGTCGCGGTGCAGAAGCGACAGCACGTCTTTGGCGGGCCTGAAGGGAAAGCTCATGCCCACGGCAGTTGCTTCGTTGCCGACGCCCAGCGTCACCGTGCCCTTCACATACCGCTTGCGGAAAAGCTCGACCAGCTTCTCCTCGAATTTTCTCGAAAAAAACATCCAGGAATACGCGAGCGGCCAGAATTTTTCTTTGGAGAGCTTTTGCGGATAGCGCGGAAAAACGGTGTTCATGAATCTCGCTGGTTGGAATGGAAAATGGTTTGAACGGCTGTAATTATAATATGTATAGAATATAAGTTAAGATTGTAAATGCGGGTTTTGAATTTTATAGATGCTATAATTCAAAATTTTGAATTTTATGGGGGAGAGGTATACCCCTTCGGGTACTTCCGATGGTCGTCTCCCCCGGCCTCGGTCTCCTCGCCCTATCGGGCTGCGGGATACTCGGCACTCCCCTCTCCAGGGTGCGGCTGGGTACCACCCAATGCAAGCCCGTACCTTCGGCTGGGCGCACCCTTGTGGCGGCAATTGTTTAGATAAAGAGGTTAGATCTAATTTAATTGACTGCTGCCCGATCGGCGAGGCGAAAGCATCTTTACTAACAAGAATTCCGCCGCCACGTTAGGCAGGACTGGAGGCCGCGCTGGAGCGCGGTGCTGCCCGGACCCCGGCGGTCTTCCGCCATCGGGCCGTGGCAGCCCGAGCCGAAGGCGAGACCGGAAGGACGGCCGACCCGACACCGAGCATTTGCGAGGTGGAGGGGAACGCCCGGTTTTTTTATTATTTTATTACTAGAAAAAACCATGGACCAACTACCCCACATCCTTGTCGCCTGCGCCATCATCGAAAATAACGGGAAAATCCTGGCCGCAAAAAGGAGCGACGCCCAACCACACGGCGGAAAGTGGGAATTTCCAGGCGGGAAAATCGGGAAGGATGAAGATCCCGACGCCGCAATCGTCCGCGAAATCAGGGAAGAGCTCGGCTGCGGCATCCGGGTGATTAATGAACTGTCAGATGTGTCTTTCAGATATCCCGACAAGAGCGTGACGCTCGTGCCGCTCGTTTGTGAAATAACTGAGGCCACTGCCCATGCGCTTGAGCACGATGAAGTGCGCTGGGTAGATATGAAAGAGGCGGATGCGCTTGACTGGCTTCCGCCGGATAAAGAGATAATGAAGGATTATTTCAGGATGAAGCAATTCGGGGGATGAGGTCACTGGGATCCAACCCCAATCTTTTTCCAACAGCGTCCGAATCTATTCTCGATCTTTAACAAATAGAGACCCGAGGATAATCCTTTTAGACTCATCATCACATTTCCATTTTCATTCTCCCCGACGCGGCACTTTCTGCCTTGCACCGTCAACAATTCCACCGATATTTTCCCGGCAACTTTCTGCTTCACCAAAAGAGTATTCCCCCTCAAAATCACTTCAGGCATTCCCGCCGCAACTGTCCTTACCGCCTTGTCCCGCGCCGAAAGAACTGGTCCGTCCCAGAAAAACGTCATGCTCGCCGATGCCGGGATGCCGTAGGTAAACGACTTGGAGCCCCAGAGCACCTTGAAAACGTGCGCCGCGAGGCTGTCGTTGTTGTAGGCGACGAGCGCGATCGAGCCGTTGGTGTTTACAAACGCGACATTGAGCACGGTGGAGTCGGCGGTGGAAAAAATGCGGCGCGCGCCGTTGCGCACGAATTTGGACAGGTGGCCGATGGTGTAATAGTCGATAAGGTAGTCGAACTGGCCGGCCTTCGCGTCGCTTGCGTGCACCCTGACCATGCCCATGCACGTGCTGCACCCGCCGATGTGCGGGCCCCAGTTCTCGTCCGTCGCCACCGGCCACTTGACATACGAGCGCGCCCAGTTCCTGGTCATGTACACCATGTCGACGAAGTTCTGCTGCTGCTGCGCGCGCGTGGATAGCGTGGCCTGCGACGAGCGCTCGGTGATGTAAACATTGAGCCCGTACTGGTCGTGGACGCGCGTCTGAGTGGCCGGATCGCCGAAATAGCCGTGGAAGGCGACGCCGCCCACGTGCGGCGAGCGGGTGATCAGGGTGTCGGTGAGAAATGGCTCGACCGCGACGATATCGTACCAGTTGAAATCGAGGAGCAGGATTTTCGTAATGAGGTCCTTCTCCGCAAACTGCGGGAGCCAGTTGTTTCGGAGCATGGTCTGCATGTCGGCCGCCGTGATGTCCTCCACCGACGGGTAATCGAGGCCCGGGCAGCAGGTGGGCTCGTTGTTGAGCGACACGTAATCGATATGCACGCCGAGCGATTCGTAGGCCTGGATGGTCCTGACGTAATAGCGCGCCAGGTGCGGAAAGCATTCGGGCCGCACCCCGCCCACCACCACGCTGTTGTTGGTCTTCATCCAGGCGGGCGGGCTCCACGCGTTCATCATGAGCGTGAGGCCGGGATTGAGCCGGCGCGCCCATTTTGTCAAGGGCAAAACGTCCATGGTGTCGTGGCTGACGCTGAAATGAGGCAGGGTCGTGTCGTTGATGTCGGTGGAGTCGCCGTCGTAGGTGTAGCGCTCGCGCGTGAGGTCGGACGAGCCCATGGGATTGCGCAGAAAACTCGCGCCGATGCCCTTTACCGTGTCGAACAGCGCAGTCATCACCGAATCCCGCAGGGCCGGGGAAAGCACGCGGTTGACAAGCCAGGCGGCCCCGTCGGTGAACGACGCGCCCGCGCCCTCCCATGTCTGGTACTGCGTGTCGGCGTCCACCCCTATGACGGTCATAGCTGCGACCGAAGTCGTGTCGGGCCTGAACACGGCGTCGGCCCGGGGCGCGAGCCCCGACGTTATGGAGGAATCGGTTGAAGCGGTCATCCAGACATGGACGGTGTCGCCGCTTGCAAAAAGGGAAAGGGGAATTGAACATGTAAGAAAAATAGAGATTAAAATCCGTGTGAGCATAATGCCTGTTTGTGAGAAATGAGGTTTTAAAAGATAGGATTTATTATTTGCCACGATCGTTTGACCTCCCCCTTTATCCCCCTCCGAATCGGAGGGGGGAAAATACGATTTTTTTTGTAAATTCCTTCTCCCCTTCTCCGGTTCGGAAAAGGGCCGGAGGATGAGGTCAAATATCGTTCACAGCGTTATTTATTCTGTCAATAACATCATCGATGTCATGTTCGATCTCACTATTCTTGAACCGTAGTTCCCGGATTCCCCTTGTGCTGAAAACTTCATTCCTGTGTTTGTCAACCTTTTTCTGTTCTTCATCATCGTGTATCGACCCATCAACCTCAATCACTAAATTTTTTTCCGCGCAGAAAAAATCGGCGATAAAACCTTCAATGATCTGTTGGCGCCTGAATTTAAGGCAACCGCATTTCTTGCCTCTCAACCTGGACCATAGCATGGCCTCGGCCGGAGTCATGTTTTGCCGATATATTCTGGCAAGAGTAACCTTGCCTTTGGAAATTCTCTGGAGCTGAACCACGCCGGAATATTTTAATTTTATGTTTTCTGTTTTTAGAGCCATGTTTATTTGACCGCCCCCTGTATCCCCCTCCGAATCGGAGGGGGAAAGATTCGTCTTATTAATTCTTTCTCCCCTTCTCCGATTCGGAGAAGGGGCCAGGGGATGAGGTCAAGAGATTCTGAACAACATCATCCTACCTCGTTATCAGAAACCTCTCGCAATATTCCCTTTTCTCTCCTCTAGCGTGCACAAAATAGAATCCCGTCTGTAAAGAATTCCCGTACCGCCAGACATAGTTGCTTGAATTCCTGTCAACGTCAAGCGATTTTATTTTCCTGCCCGCGGCATTGTACACCGCCGCGCTTGCGATGCCCGCTTCTTTTGGAAACTCAAACATCACAGAGGATGGATTGACCGAAATCCCGATCCTCCCAGCTTCAACCGGCCTTCTTGCATGAATGACCGCGCTATTGAACATCGAATCAGGCAGCGGCTCGTTGATCTTGATATTGGAGAAAACATATCCGCCGTGGTTCATGGATGTGTCCCTCATGAGCGCGATTTTCTCGAGCAGCGGAACGCCGCCGCTGTCGCCGTATAAAAAAATGCCGTTAAACACATTCGAATCCGGGCTGCTCTGGTGCACCAGAAGCGCGGTGATGACCCACCTGTTCTTGTCGATGGTATAGGCCCAGCTCGAATCGGCGGTCGTTGCGTACGATACCACGCACGTGTCAAGCGTGTCCCGCCTCACCGCGGCGCCCTTGTCCTTCCACCCCCGAATCACGGCCGACGAGAGCAGCGGCTCCCGCAGCGTGGCAATCCCGAGCTCGAAAAGCCCGAACGCCTGGTCCGCGAGGTAAACGCCGGGAAACGGCACATTGCCCTCGGGGGCGATGGCGTCGAGACGGACATGGGACGGGGCGGAATAATAGTACCGACCGGTACTTTGCGAAAGGTGGCCTCAGGTGCAGTAGTATTTGTAAATCTCCGCGTCGGCTGAATAGGAGGTGATTTTGTCGTAGGTGGCGGAGAGGCGCTGGATGACGGTGTCGAGGGAAATGGGCTGGGAAAAAGCTGAGACGGCGAAGAGTAAAAATAATACTGATGATGTAATGAGTTTTCGTGACATGTCAGGCTCCGGGTTTTTATAAATACGCAGGATAAATATAACTCGCGACAACTACTTTGGTTCCTATGTTATCTTGGTTCTTGGGAGATTTGTTCGGGGGTTTTACCATTGAAACTTACTAAGGCAATCGAATATATATACCAAAACGGGAGATCCTCATCAAAATCGTGGTGATATTTAAATACCAAACCAACATTTTCAAGGAAAACGGTAGTATCGAAACTACCAATTGTAAAGTCGTCTTGACCGCTAATTTGTATGTATTCAACGAGATTTTGAAACGGTCTGTAATAGCCGAAATTCTCTTTGTATGTTCCGCGGCTTTCGAGTCCCCAGGATGAAGTTGTTCTTGTTGAAAGGGTGAAGTATCCAGTTTTATCTATGACGGTATCGGGTGTTTCGATAATAGAGTCAACTAAGTAGGTTGTATCGGATGGAGGGCAATTAGGATAGCAGGCCGTAGATGGAGGACATGTATCGGATATACAATATATTAGGCCACTATCGCGGATGGTTACGTCAAACATTGTAGTAATACTGTCAAGTCTAGTTACTTTCATCACCACGATTGTTTTCGTAAAATTTGAATTCCACCATGCATTCTCAGTACCTGTGCCTTTGACTGAATAAATCCAAGTATCGCCAACCGTGATAGCAGGCATGAAATTTACAAGAGCCGGAAGAACCGGGCCATTGATCTTATTGCTACAAGCGAGCAACAATAGGCAAATTGCCAGAACTTTGTGTTTCATGTTATTCTTCTTTTAGTCGGAGAATTACTTTCCAGAAATTTTTCATCATTCTTCTTCGTCCAAACTTACCGCCCTATCATAACAAATCCTTTTTCCCCTAACCATCTACCTTATTTCTATCTATATAATATACCCAAATCTCCCCAAAATCAAACCTTATTTTAAAAACCGTTTTCTGCCCGAAACCACCTCCTAATTACAGATTTCAGTGGTCAGTACTCAGTAGTATGGATTCCCGCTTTCGCGGGAATGACACGAAAAATGCACGTTACCTATTTTCCGATTAACAACTCCGGAAATTACTTAATCGAAAACGGCACTTCTACTTATACCCTTATAATATCTCTTCTTCCGCCGTGTAAACTCTCTATTACCACGGCCGCAACGCCAGCCACCCGAATGCCCGCCGGCCATGGGAGTATCGGCGCCACGGAGGGGGTGTGCCCCCGGATCGCCGCTGCATCCCGGCAACGCATATTTGCTTTACATTCGGGATGCGGTGGAAGCCGGGGGCCAGGGGGAGACCTCCCCCGCAAAATGATTTGTATTTTGATATCATTGACTATTATAAAAGAATAACGTAACTTTCATCCCATATTTCCCATGGAATCACTCAAGCAAGATCACTCAATCCTTCCCATCGTCTCGATCGTCGGGCGTCCCAACGTCGGCAAATCGTGCCTGTTTAACCGGATCATCGGCGTCAAGGCCGCAGTGGTCGACGACGTGCCCGGCGTCACCCGCGACCGCAACTACCGCGGGACCGCCTGGAACGGCTGCGCCTTCTCGCTCGTCGACACGGGCGGGCTCATCCCCGCCTCGAAGGACGGCATGGCCCAGGACATCGCGAAACAGGTTGCCGTTGCCTGCGAGGAATCGGACGTGATATTGTTTCTGGTGGACGTGCGCGGCGGCGTTTGTGCCGACGACCTTGCCGTTGCGCGCGGCCTGCGCAAACAGGCGGGCGACCGGGTGGTGCTCGTTATTAACAAATGCGAATCAAGGCAGACGCAGTACGACACCGGCGCGTTCGTGTCACTGGGCCTCGGCGAAGGCCATGCCGTTTCGGCCCTGCAGGGCTACGGCGTGGGCGATTTGCTCGACCGCGTGACGGCCATGCTCAAGGCCGGGGGCAAAAAACGCTCGCCTTCCCGGGCGCTGCGCGATGACCGCGATTTTGTCAAGGTGGCGGTGGTGGGAAGGCCGAACGCGGGAAAATCCTCGCTTGTAAACAAGCTGCTCGGCCGGCAACGCATGATCGTGCGGCCCGATCCGGGCACCACGCGAGACTCGATCGACTCCGAAATGACCCATCGGGGCCGCCCGATGGTGCTCATCGACACGGCGGGCCTGCGGAAAAAAGCCAATGTGAAGGAAGACCTCGAATACTACTGCAACCTGCGCGCCATCGCAAGCATCGGCCGGTGCGACGTGGCGGTTCTCGTGGTGGATGCGGTCCTGGGAATTCACGAGCAGGACCTGCGCATCGTGCGGCAGATCGTTGACACGCGCAAGGGCCTTCTCTTGTGCTGGAACAAGTGGGACCTTGTGCCCAAAACGCATTCCACCTTTGACCATCTTAGCGCGGCTGTGCGGGCGCAGTACATGGAACTGACGCATGTGCCCATGGTTTCGGCGTCGGCGCTCACGGGCCGGCGCGTGACCGCGGTGCTCGACCGGGTTCTGGAAATCCAAAGCCGCATGCGCTTGCGCGTTGACGCAAAGGAACTTGCCGACCTCGTGCGTTCGTGGGTTTCCGAGCACCCGCATCCCACCACGGCGAACAGGCAGGTGATCATAGAGACCTGCGTACAAGCGGATGCGCCTTTTCCGCTGTTCCACCTGGTTGCAACCAATCCGCGAAACGGGCTTCCCAATTACAAGCGCTTCATCGCCAACAAGCTGTACAACACCTACGATTTCAACGGATGCCCGGTGGTGGTGGATTTTGTACCCATCCGCAAGCGCGCGCGTTATAATAAGGAAGAGGAATTCCGGCCATCCCTGAAAGGAGATGATGTTCAGTGAATATCGCAATTCTCGGCGGAGGAAGCTGGTCGATCGCGCTCTCGGTGCTGCTTGCGGGAAAAAACCACGCCGTGCGGATGTGGGAATTCGACAAAAATGACGCGGCCATGCTTGCGCGGCAGCGCGAGCATCCCAAAAAATTGCCGGGCATCAAAATCCCGCCCAGCGTCGCGGTCACCAACGATATCCGCGAGGCGCTTGAGTCCGCCGAATACGTTTTGTGCGTAGTGCCGTCGCAGACCACGCGGAACACCTGCAAAACGCTGGTCGCGGCCATGGACAAGGCTTCGCTTGACAAAATAAAAGGCTGGATCATCGCGTCAAAGGGCATCGAATGCGGCACGCTCAAGATCATGAGCGAGGTGCTCGTCGACGAGATCCCCGGGCTCTCGGCCGACCGGATCGTGGTGCTCTCGGGCCCGTCGCTCGCCGCCGAGGTCTCGCACGGCATCCCCACCACGGTCGTGGCCGCGTCAACAAACCTTGATCTCGCGAAAATCATCCAGAAGGAGTTTTCCACGCACACCTTCCGGATCTACACCAACACCGACGTCAAGGGCGTTGAGCTTGCCGCGAGCATCAAGAACGTGATCGCGCTGGCGGCCGGCATCTGCGACGGCCTCGGCCTCGGCGCCAACACCAAGGGCGCGCTCCTCACCCGCGGCATGGCCGAAATCGTGAGGCTCGGAATAAAAATGGGCGCGCAGGAGCAGACGTTTTTCGGCCTTGCCGGCATGGGCGACCTCATCACCACCTGCACCAGCACACTGTCGCGCAACCACACCATGGGCGAGCTCATCGCGTCCGGGCTGTCGCTCAAGGAGGCTCTTTCCAGGACAATCATGGTCGCCGAGGGTGTGGAGACCGCGCGCTCCGTGCACGAGCTGGCGAAAAAATACGGCATCGTGATGCCGATTTCCGAGGAAGTGTACAAGGTGCTATTCGAAGGCACGCCGGTAAAAGAGACGATAAAGAATTTGATGCTGCGGGAGCACCGGCCGGAGCGGTGGGGATAATAATATTTACTTTCAATTTAAAAATTAAATTTGGGCGTTCCCCCGTCGGCCCTCCTTCCGGTCCACCCCTTCGGGTGCTTCTCCCTCGTCAGGGATTTCCAAGGGTCACAAGGGTCGTCGTCCTTCGGCTCGGGCCGCCACGGCGCTATGCCGCTACGCGGCGGCGAAGTTCCAGTTAGTCAATATGCCATTGTGGCGCCAGTCGAACATAATTTTCAGTACCATTATTTCTTTATGAAGAGTTTGCTCCCCTCTCCGATTGGGCGGGGGTGCGGTCAAACGATAAAAGAAAGACAACTTTTTATCCCCAGATGTTTCTTGCCCGAAATCAGCGCCGACCAGCCCTCGGAAACCTTAGCTTTTTACAAAAACGACTTTTTTATATTTTTATGTGCATTTTAAATTGTCATATAGTATAATAATTTTATCTTAATGATATACCTCACAAGAACGCTCTAATTGGCGGCATAAAAACATTTTAGGGTTCGCGTCAATGCTCGACAATAAAAAAACATATTATTCCATCAGCGAGGTGTGTGAAAAAACCGGGCTCGAGCCGCATGTGCTGCGGTACTGGGAGAGTGAATTCGCGCAGCTGAGGCCCAAGAAGAACCGGGCCGGCAACCGGGCGTACCGCGACAAGGACATTGAGGTCATCCGTTATATTAAGCACCTGCTTTATGAAGATCAATTCACGATCCCCGGCGCGAAAAAGAAGCTCGCCGAATCAAAGGAATTCGCGCTCCCGCTCCCCACCCCGCCGCAGGAGCAGCAATCCAACGGGCATGTGCTGCAGGAAGTGTCCAGGGAACTGCGGGCGCTTCTGCAGATTCTGAAAAAGTAATTATTCCGGTTTGCAAATTCTGATGATGTCGTCGCGGACGGAGACCCGCAACTCGGGCCGCCGCGAAGCGATTCTTGCAGCAACCGCTTCAACGGTGGGATAATCGTTGCTTCCGGTGAACTCCCGGGCGTCGTCGATGAGCACCACATGGCCGTCCACGCGATGGGCCATGATGGCCGACAGTTCCTCCATGATCGGCGTGTTCTTCTCCCCCTTCACGTTGCCGCCCGAATAATGGCCGTCGAGCCAGAACAGGCACGGCGCGGTGACGCGTGCCAGAACCTGGGGAAGCAGGACCGTGCTGTCGCCCAGCAGCAGGGTGACATTTGCAAAACGCGAAAGCCGCCTGCGCGCCTTGTCTAGGAATTCCCTGTTGAGCTCTATCGAATAAACGGCGGTAAAGGTGCCCGCCATCGCCTCGACCATTTCGCCCAGATACGTGCCGGTTTCGACGAATACGCCGATTTTGTATTTCCCGGCATATTCCTTTATCGCCATCTGCTTGACAATATGCGGGGGCGGCACGGGCCTGCCTTTTGCGAGCCAGTCCCGATATTCCTTTTGGGAATTTTTCCTGCGTTTTGCTTGCCGGTACCCCTCGTGATTGAAGAGATACAGAAAAACTTCCTGTATCAACCCCGCACCCATGAAATCATCCTTTTACGACCGAAGTGATTGGTTCGCCTTTTGTCTTTTCTGAAACAGCATTGGCCCCAGGGCATCAAATACCGAAGCAATTGACGTATAAGACTCTATCGAATAGTACTGGTACCAGCCGCAGTTGCGCTTGCACGTTTTCATATGGCCGCGCAGGACCTTCGCCTCGCGCGTGTGCAGCCATTCGGACAGGTCTGTCGAAACAAGGCTGGGCCCCTTGGTGGCCCGGATGTGGCAGGGATAATACACCCTGCCGTCCGGCGCGATGATGATGGACGCCGACGAGCAACGTCCCTCGCGCAACGCCCTGAAATAGCCCTGCGGCGTGTGGATCGTGTTCGGATAGTTCTTCCGCAGCGCGGAAACGGCGGCCTCCAGCTCCGAAATATCAGGGAAGAAATCCTCGGTATCATCCATGTGCGTTGCCGGGATCACCACGATGGCGGCGCCGGCGTCAAAGCAGCGCTTCACTTTTTCCTCGAGGCCGCCGATGGTCTGCCGCGTCACTACCACCTGCACCGACACCTGGCTTGGAAGCCTCCGCACCAGTTCGGGCAAGGCGCCGTACAATTCCATGTTGGCGTGGCCCTCATCGATCGAGATGTGGAAAAAGTCAATGCAGGGGCCGTATTCCTCGAGCGGATAGTCGAGGATGGTCTTGACGCTCGTGGTGAACAAAAGGTAAAAGCGGCATCGCTCGCGCGCATAATGCAGGAGCTCGCCGATGTCGCCGCGCAGCAGCGGCTCGCCGCCCTCGAAGCTCGTCATGAGTACGGGCGAGCGGGAAAGGTTGTCCAGGATTTTCTTCACGCTCTCCGTGGGAAGGTCGGGCAAGCGGTCGTTCTTGACATTGCAGAACGGGCACGCGAAATGGCACCGCGAGGTGACCTTGAACGAGGCGTAAAAGGGATAGACCGCTTCGCGATGGATGAAGTTGTGAAACAGGCCTTTGAGCGTGGGAAGATAATGGGATAAAGGAAGGATCCGCATGGAGGAAATATACCATAATCTAATTAAGAGATAGTTTTGTTTTTATTTCATGGAAATATCGCGGGGGAAGGCCCGCGCTCTAGCGACGGCCTGCGGTCGCCCCTGGCGCGAAAAGTCATCCACTCCATTAAGCACTTGACAAGTACCTATCGGTATATTAAAAAATTGGACATTTACATCTGATCTTTTTTACGGGATTACTTGGTAATCGACCGCATCAAGGGTGCGGCCAGCGGAAGGCACGGGCCTGCACCGGCAGGTGCCCGGCCGCACCCGGGAGGGGATAGCGAAGGGCCGGGCGTGCTTTACGAGTACGAAATAGTTGAAAAACGCGGAGCCCGACCGGGCCGGAGCGAGGGGGAAACTTCCCCCACCGGATTATTTTTATTTTACTATCTCTATCCTCACCCTTACCGACCCAGGCCCGATCATCCCCAGCTGCCGTGCCGCCTCATAGGACAAATCGATGATCCGCTCGCGCTTGAACGGTCCGCGGTCGTTGACCCTAACCCGCACCGCTTTCCCGTTTGACAAGTTCGTCACCCGCGCCACGGTGCCGAGCGGCAGCGTACGGTGCGCGGCGGTCATCGCGTGCATGTCGTAGCGCTCGCCGCTCGCGGTCTTTCTGCCGTTGAACTCCCTGCCGTAGTAGCTGGCCATGCCCTCGCACGGGCCGAGACACCCGCCTTCTCCCCTTGACACAATGCGCGACGGCGCGCAGCCGGAAAGAAACATCAGTGTGGATAGGGATAGAACAAGCACATGAAAAAATAGACCCTTCCCGCAGAAGGAATTATCATGAAGCAAAACGCTTCTCATGCTCTAATTGTACTATGCTCAGCGGAAATAGTGGGGGAAAAAGGAGTGACAAAATGGCATGGGTACCGGGCCATAAAGTAAATCAACAAGTCCACCATTAATCTTGATTTTGTGACTCTTTTATTGGATGTACTTGTGCAGGTCCTTGATGCTTGCAATCTTTTCCTTCTCGCAGAAGTCTTTTATTCCCGCAAGCACCGTTGATGCTGTGGAGGGGTCGACGAAGTTCGCGGTTCCTATTTGTATAGCTGAGGCGCCGGCGAGCAGGTATTGCAGGGCGTCGTTCGCGCTCGTTATCCCGCCCATGCCGATGACGGGGATCGAGACCGCCCTGCTCACCGCATAGGTCGCGGCGACGCCCACGGGACGTATCGCGGGGCCCGACAGGCCGCCGGTCCCGAGCGGCAGCGCCGGCTTTTTTGCCGCGACATCGATCACCATGCCCACCAGGGTGTTGATGCACGACACCGCGTCGGCGCCGCCGGCCTCGGCGGCCCTGGCAACCGCTTTTATGTCCGTGACGTTGGGGGTGAGCTTCACGATGAGCGGCCGGTTGGTGCGGCGCCGCAAATCCTTGGTGAGCGTTTCCACCAGGGAGGGGTCGGTGCCGAAGGCCATGCCGCCGTGCTTGACATTGGGGCACGAAACGTTGATCTCGTAGCCCCAGATTCCCCGGCACTGCTCCAGCCTGTCAAGCACCGCGGCATAATCGGCCGCGGCCGCGCCTGCCACGTTCACCACGATGGCGCACGGATACGTGAAGCACTGCTGCAGCTTTTCCGCGATGAATTTGTCCACGCCCACGTTGGCCAGCCCGATGGAATTGAGCATCCCGGACGGCGTCTCGATGATGCGCGGAATGTCATTGCCCGGGCGCGGCTCGGGTGTCACCGCCTTGGTGTATAGCGCGCCGATTGCCGAGAAGTCAACCAACTGCTCGTATTCGCCGCCATACCCGAAGGTGCCGGACGCGACGCCCACCGGATTGGCGAGCCTGTTTGCGCCGATGGTTACGCTGAGGTCCATGCGATCCTCGTGCTTTCGAACACCGGGCCGTCGGTGCAGGCGCGCGCATACCCGCCGCCGGCCGTCTTCACCGCGCAGCCCATGCAGGCGCCCACGCCGCACGCCATGGTCTGTTCGAACGACACATAGCACGGAAGTCCCTGCTTCCGCGACCATTCGTGGCACCCTTGCATGAGCGGGACCGGCCCGCACACGCAGAGCGCCCCAATGTTGGGATTCTCCTTTTGCAATTCCGAAAGATATTCCAGGGGCGTGCCTTTTTTTCCGCGCGATCCGTCGTCGGTGGTGATGAAAGGCGCAAGGCCGGTCGTGGCATTCAACGCCGGAAGCTGGCTTGCGGTGCGGCACCCTAAACCCAGGGCGGGTTTTCCACCCTTCTTTTTGCATTCGGAGAACAAGAACAGCATGGGGCCGAACCCGGTGCCGCCCGCCACGCACAACGGCGATTCGAGCGCGCCGTCCGACGCGCTGAAGAAATCCGTGCCGAGCGGCCCTATCACATCAAGCTCACCGCCGGCGGCTTTGGCTGCGAGAAGTTCGGTGGCAGGGCCTCTTATCTTATAGAGAATCGTCGCGTGTCCGGTCTCGGGGTCGTAGGCGGAGAAAGCGAACGGCCGCCTGAGAAGCGGGGTTGACAAGGGAGATACCCGTATGGTGCAAAACTGTCCGGGCAGCGGGACGCCGGCACGGCCGTCCCATTCAAACGTCAGCTCGTAGAAGCAATCCGAGACCTGGGCGTGGGACACGATTTTCGCAATAAATTGCTTCATCATCCGTAAATCTTGCCTGCGGTTGCCTATTCTATAAGTATAAGATAAATTAGTTCATGAAAGCGGCCGTTATTCCATTTTTTATGCGCAAACCGTGCCGTAAACTATTTTACCATTCTGATTTTGCTTTACGCCGTGCGCACCCGACGGTGTCAATGGATTTTCAACAGGGAGAAAAATCTCTGCGCTGCGCCAGCTTGTTTCGCCGCATCCATCCCCTCGCCGGTTTTGCCTTGTTGTGGGCTTTCTTCTGCGCTTTTGCCGTTGATCTTCCCGATCTGAAATCCGCCTCCAAGATGCTCCCCGGCGTTTTGCCCGATGAGCAGGTCCGCGTTCCGGAATTCCAGGCCGACAACTCGATTGATCCCGAGACCTATCAGATCGGCGGCGGCGACGCGTTCCAGATCTCGGTGGTCGAGCTGCCGTCGGTGCGGTATTCCGGAACTGTCAACGAAAATTGCGACGTATACATCCCCGACCTCGGCATCATCAAGATCGGCCGAACCACGCTTTCCCGGGCGAAAAAAACAATCGCGAATTTCGTCGGATCCAAGCTCAGTAAAAAATATGACGTGTACGTTTCCCTGGTTAAAACGAAAACCGCGGTGCTGACCGTTTCCGGCGCCGTTTCCGCGCCCGGCACCTACCGGCTCTCCGGGACCTTCCGGTTGCTCGACGCCATTAAAACCGCTAACAACGGCGAGCTGCCGTCGCTCACCGAATACGATTACCGCGAAGTGGAATGCCGCAACAGAGATTCGCTGCGGCTGTGCGATGTGTTCAAATTCCTCTTTAAAAACGACCTGACCCAGAATCCCTACGTGTATCCGGGCGACAACATTCTGCTGTCATACGCCAAAAGCCGGGTGTATCTGCTCGGCTCGGTCAAGAACCCCGTTGCCGGGCCGGTTCCCATTAAGCAAGATGAGCCGCTCGCCGAGTTTCTGTCGCTTTTCACGTTTGACGCCTCGGCGGATTCCGGCCGCATCATGGTGCAGCGTTCCCCGGCGGAAAACGCCGTCTATTCCCTTGCGCGGCCCGAGCCCTTTCTTCTCAGGGACCGCGATCTGGTGATCGTTTCGGAAAAAGAAAACTACCCGCAGGTCACGGCGGTTTCGGTGAAGGGCGAGGTGAAACGTCCGGGCGCCTATCCTCTTGTCATGAACGTGACAAAGGCCAGCGATGTGCTGGACCTGGCCGGGGGGCCCACGAAAACCGGGAACATCGACCGGGCCTTTGTGATCCGCAACAAGAAAATTCCCGCCGAAGAGTTGAAGCAGGGCAACGGATCCAAGGCGGCGGCGTCGGGGACGCCGCCGGAGCATTCGGTGCGTCCCGAAATCAACGCCGGGTATTTTCACATGAACCTGTCGGGCGATTATTCAATCATCAGGCTGCGCGATTGCAAAAACGGGCTGCTGCTCGAGGCCAACGACGAGATCGTGGTCCCGCAAAAGGAATACTGCGTGTATGTGTCGGGCAGCGTATGCCACCCGGGCGCCTATGCCTTTGCGGCGGGCAAAGGCAGGGACTATTACATCGGCCAGGCGGGCGGGTATTCATCGAGGGCCGACCGGTCAAACGTTTTTGTGGTCACTTATTACGAGAGTCTTGCGCAGCAGAAGGAAAACGGCGAGCTTGAAGAAGGTGATGTGATCGTGGTCCCCGATTCCCAGCAGTACAAGTTCCTTTCCATGGTCTTTATTCCCATTCTTTCGGCAATTGCCATTACCCTTTCCACCATATTGGCGCTTTACACCAGCGTGCATCGATAAACACGTGCCGCGCCCGCCGCCGGCGTGCGCGCCGGGCCCCGCGCGCTTGTGCGCTTCACCGACGCTTGGTGCAGTTTGCGGAATCGCGGTTGCAGATTTGGGCATGAAGAAATAATTTATTTTACAGGACGCTTTGCGCGGGCAAAAATTCCGTTTCCCACGCCAAGGTTTTTTACCAGTCCCAACAAAGGTTCTTTTCTCCAAGGAGTTGTTAAACCATGATTCATGCCGTTGCCACCTTTTTTAACTCGGGCGGGCCGTTCATGTGGGTGATCCTCATCGTGCTCGCCATCTCAACCGCTGTCGTAATAGAGCGGGCATACTTCTACTTTGTCGTCTGCAGGGTGAGCGGTCCCGCGCTCGTGGCCAAGCTCGCCGCGCTGCTGCGGTCCGGCAAAAGTGACGAAGCGAAGAAAATTGTGGAAAAGGGCGGCGCGCCCATCACCGTGCTGCTGCGCACGGCGGTGGACCGCTTCTGCGCGGGCATGGACCTGCGCGAGGTCGAGGAGGGCATCGAGGAATCGGCGATCATTGAGATGCCGCGCATGATCCAGCGCCTCAACTACCTTTCCCTTTTCGCAAACATCGCGACGCTGCTCGGCCTTCTCGGCACGATTTCCGGCCTCCAGGCGTCGTTCTCGTCGCTCGCCGCGGTGGAGGCGTCGAAGAAGGCGACCATGCTCGCGGCGGGCATCGCCGAGGCCATGAACTGCACCGCGTTCGGCCTCATGGTGGCCGTGCCGTGCATGGTGGCATACACCTGGCTCTACAACAAACAGGCGCAGTTGACAAAAATGATAGACGACTCGGTTGTCAAGACGCTCAATTTCATGAAAAAGCTCAAACAGTGAAAACGCTTTCCGTCGGAAAAAAAGGTTTTTTGCCCTCAGAGGCGATCGAGGGCGAGATCGACATCGACGTCAAGCCGATCATGAACGTGCTCATCATCCTCATCCCGTTCCTCGTGTCGGTGGCGGTCTATACCAACCTCGCGGTGATCGACATGTCGCTGCCGCCCAACGTGACCGCCGCGGCGGGCGTCGGCGCGGCAAGCGAAAAGCCCAAACTCAAGATCACGGTGGTGGTGGCGCAGACGTTCTGCGCGATCACGCTGGGCGAGTCCCTGCTCGATTCTCTCCCGCGCAGCGGCGGCGACTATCCCTATGCCGCGCTCGCGGAAAAACTTTCCGCGCGGCGGGCAGCGGCCGAGGTAAAGGACGAGGTCATCGTCGCGCCGCGCGACAAAATCCAATTCAAGTACGTGGTGCGCATCATGGACGCGTGCAAGAAGACCGGGTTCGAAAAGGTCAGCCTCGCGAGCGCCACCGAAAACCCCGGCAGCGGCCAGTGACATGAACTTGAAGAAGAAAAAACTGTCGTCCGGCTTCGGCGCCATTTCCGATCTTATCAAGCCGCAGATGACGTCGCTCATCGACATCCTCACGCTCCTGCTCGTGTTCCTTATCCAGAGCTTCAACGCCGAGGGCACCCTCGTGACGCCGTCGGCCGACCTGCAGCTCCCGCTCTCATCGTCCAAGAAGCAGCCGAGCCCCAGCCTCATGCTCGAGGTGACGCGCGACGGCGTGGTGGCCGAGGGACGGAAGCTCGCCGAAAACAAATCGTTCGCGGCATCGGCGGACTTGCTCGTGATAAGCGTGTACGATTGGCTCGTGCGGAAGAAAAACAAAACCGCGGCGCAACAGAAACGGATCATCATCCAGTGCGACCGCGACATAGAATTCAACATTGTCAAGCGCGTGATGTACACGTGCAGCAAGGCGGGGTTCACCGATTTTTCGGTTCTTGTCATAGAAGAATAACCGCATATACGCAGGTGAAGAAGAGAAACCAACAGTTTAAAGTTGGAAGTTGAAAGTTGAATGTGTTTTATTTGTATCGTTACTTTCAACGTTCAACCTCCAACTTCCGGCTTGTTTTCATCGTTTTAGGTCAACTGAGGATAAATAATGCCCGGCGCAATGAACGACACCACGCTCGCGCTCCTTTCCGCCCCGCGGCAAAGCGGCCGCAACAACGGCTTCGGCGTGATTTTTGTCGTCACCCTCGCCCTGTTCATCGGCGCGGGCCTGTACCTTAAAACCGTTAAGCCGCTTCCGGTAAAGGAAGAAACGAAACGGATGGTGCAAATAGAGACTCAATTCGTGGTGCCGGAGCAGAAAAAGCCGGAGCCGCCCAAGCCCGTAAAGCCGAAGGAAAAGGAAGTGATCGACCTCACCAAATCGCCCCTTCTCAAGCAGAAAGAGGATTTCACCGCACCGCAGGCGGCCCCCGCGCAGACCGCCCCGGCTGCCAAGCCCGTGTACGGCCTCAGGCGCGTTTTCTCAACCGGCCTCGGGGCGGGCGGCGCGGTGTCGGAGGCGGTGATCGGCAAGCTGGGCAACACGCTCGACAAGGCCGTGGACACCGTGACTCCCACAAAGCAAGACCTCGCCGGGCCGCTCGTGTCGATCTCGACCGTCACCTCGGCGCCTCGCGTGCGGAAGGAAGTGAAGCCCGAATACACCAAGGAGATGATCGAGGCCAAGGTGGAGGGCGTGATCCGCGCCGAGCTGCTCGTGGGCGGGGACGGCAAGGTGAAGGAGGTCAAGATGCTCAACGACCTCGGGTACGGGACGCGGGAGCGCGCCCGTGAGTTATTTTTCCAGCTTGAGTTCGATCCCGCCATGCGCGACGGCAAGCCCGTCGCGACATGGATCACCTTTTCGATACGCTACGTGCTTTTGCAGGAGTGAGCATGCGACCGGAACGGCTCCGTGTCTTGACAACCGCAACATGCCTGCTCCTTTGGGCGACGCTGCTGCCGGCGAGCGGCCAGATCAGCGAAACCGCGCCGAACGCCCCCGCCGCGTCGAAAGACACGATAGGCACCGTTGCACAGGACAGCCTCCCTCCCATCGATTCCATGCCGCGGCTCCTGCAATTCATCAAGGCCGACTACCCGCCGGACCTGGTCAAAAAAGGCATTGAGGGCGCGGTGGTGCTCGACCTCGTGGTCGATACGCTGGGCAAGGTCGACAGTGTCGCTATTGTCAAAGGATTTTACCCGCGGCTCGACTCCAGCGCGGCCGCGGTCGCGTCCCGGTTCAACTTTACGCCCGCGAAAGCCGGCGGCAGGCCGGTGCCGGTGATCATGGAATACGTGTACCGGTTCTCCCTGCAGGACGTGACCGAGAAAATCGGCCGGTACGTGAACCTGAAGGGCCGGCTGCTCGAGCGCGGCACGCGCGCGCCCGTGCGCGACGCGACCGTGGTGGTGAGCTTCAAAGACACCCTTGCCGACACCACGCTCGGGCTCCCGTTCGGCGCATACCTTAAAAAAATCTGCGGGTTCGGCAGCCAGCACTGCGAGGAGAATTCTGTGGTCACCATCGCGGACTCGCTGGGAAGATTCGCGTTCTATTCGCTGCCTTGCGGCCCCATCACGCTCAAGGTGATCAGCCCGGGATACGAGCAGCTCGTGGAGAACGAAACCATCAAGCACGGCGAGGCAAAGGAGATCACCTACCACATCCAGCGTTTTTCGTACGGCGAATATGAGATCGTGGTGTACGGCAAGGCCGAAAAGAAGGAGGTCGCCACCTACACGCTCACGCTCAACGAGGTAAAAAAAGTGCCGGGACTGGGCGGCGACGCGGTGAAGGTGGTGCAGGCGCTTCCCGGCGTTGCGCGGACCTCCCTCCTGGGAAACCAGATCGTGGTCCGCGGCGCAAGCACGGCCGACTCCAAGTTTTACCTTGACGGCGTGCAAATCCCGGTCCTGTTTCACTTCGGCGGCCTCAAGTCGACCTACAATTCCGACGCCCTCGAGTCAGTCGATTTTTACCCCGGCGGGTTCGGCACGCGGTACGGCGACGTTACCGCGGGCGTCATTGAAATCAAGGGCAGGCCCGCGAAGACCGACCGCATCCATGCCACCGTGGATGCGAACCTCATTGACGCATCGTTCATGGTGGAGGGGCCCGTCGCAGACAACGTCTCCACGCTGCTCACCGCGCGGCGGAGCTATATCGGCGACATCCTCAGCTGGGCCGTCACCAAGATCGACCTGCCGGTTTCCATCCAACCGTATTATTGGGACTATATCTGGCGCACCGATTACACCCCGACAAAAGACCAAAAGCTGTATCTGACGTTGTTCGGCTCGTCGGACTATTTCAAGGTGGTGGCGCCCTCGTTCGGCGGCCGCGGGGCGACCGTCACCAACGACCCGACCGACCAAGCCGACGAGCGGACGTGGTTCAACATGGGCATTCTCGGATGGAACTGGAACATCTCGCCGAACATAAAGAACAGCGCGACGTTCTCATTGACCTACGGCGACCAGTATTCGTCGTTTTTTGGCATGGTCAAGGAAGACGAAAACGCCTGGTATTACAATCTCCGCGACGAGGCGAGCATCACCGTCGCCAAGAACGCGGTGGTCAACGCCGGCCTCGACGCGCTCGTCTATCCGGCGAACCTCGAATTGATCATGCCGACCTCGGCGGATACGGTTTTCCGGGACACGATACGCAACTGGGTGTTCGGGGACATAGGCGCCTACCTCAACCTCGATTGGAAGCCGTTCGATCGGCTTGAAATCATCCCCGGCCTGCGCTACGACTATTTTCCCGAACTCGATTACCGGGGCGGCATCGTGCCCGCCTTCTGGAACTACGGCCTCATCGACAATCACCAGGGGGCACCGGGCGAGCCGTCCCTGCGGGTCACGGCCCGGTACAAACTCGCGCCCTCGCACACCCTCAAGGCCGCCGTGGGAAATTACAGCGAGACGCCGCAGCCGCTCGGCGAAACGATCATAAAACAATACGGCGACCCGCACCTCCCCGCGACAAAGGCCGTGCAATACGTCGGCGGGTACGAATGGAAAATCACCGATCTTGACAATGCGGATGTCCAGGTCTATTACAACAACCAGTGGGACATTCCGCGCATGGCCACCCCGCAGGACGCATCCGCCGGAGGGACGCCCAAGGGATTCTATGCCGACCAGCTCGGCCGGATGTACGGGCTCGAGGTACTGTTGCGGCACGACCAGGGCAAACGGTTTTTCGGCTGGATCGCCTATTCCCTCTCCCGCAGCGAACGCAGGGACCCCCATACCGGCATCTGGTCGCTGTATTCCAAGGACGAAACCCACAACCTGCAGCTGATCGGCAGTTACAAGCTTCCCAAGTTCTGGGAAATAGGCTGCCGCCTGCGGTACGTCACGGGTGATCCGACCACGCCGATCACGGGCGTGACATACGACGAAACCGACGGCCGTTTTCTCCCGCAGTACGGGCCGCGGAATTCGTCCAGGTTCGACCCGTTCCTCCAGCTTGACATGAGGGTAGAAAAAAAATTCATGATGAAGAACTGGATCCTCACCGCGTACCTTGATTTCCAGGACTTGAGCTGGTTTGTGTACAAGAGCCCGGAATTTTACATGTACAACTACCGGTACGATCAAAAAACGCCGGTCGGGGCGATCCCGGAACCGGCCCTCGGCCTTTCCGCGGAGTTCTAAAGGAGACGCGACCGCCATGACGTTTCATAAAAGTTTTAAAACCCTCTCCGTTGCCGCGGCCGCGTGCGGGATGTTCCTTTCATGCACCCAGTTCCCGACGCAGCTCGGGTACATCGGCGGCCAGTATGTCCAGACCGTCGGGTTCGTTTTCACGCCGCTTGCCGAGGGCGCTCCCGGCGACACGCTCCATCTGCACGCGTATTTTGCCGGCGAGCCGGTTAGCTCGTTCGCCTGCAGCCTGTCGACGAGCTACTCGATCACCGCGTTCGGTTCCGATACGGCGGTGAATTTCAAGCCGCTTGTCGACCCCGCGGCGCGTCTCACCCCGGATTCAATCGCGCTTTCATTTACCATCCCGCAGGATTTTTTCGCGGCCGCGGGCCCAGTGGTCGTCGCCGCGCTCGCGACGATCCCCAATTCGGTGCGGGCGCAGTTCGGGCTTGATTCCGCGTCGCTGGCCAGCGTGCCGCCCGCCCAGCTTGCCTCCCTGGCCGGATCGTTTCTGACCACCGTCGATTTTTCTTCGGCCGACAGCACGCTTTCCAAGCAGGCGGAAAAACTCGCGGAACTACTCTCCGGGCAGATCGTTTTACACCTCGCGGTCAACGGCGGCTACACCATCACGCGCAACGTTACCGTTCGCTATAACGCTCATGTCCGCAATGACAAGTACGTTTTTGTCAACAAAAACCCCGACCCGTGGTGGATCGGCATTCTCAAGGTGCGCAACAGGAAGCGGCAGCTCCTTTCCGTTTTCGAAAGGGACTCAACCGACACGATGTTCTGTCTGTACGCCCGGGACACCTCGGCGGTGGCCGGGCCCAAGCGTTTCACCGACACCGTTCTTATCGACACCGGCTTCACCTACTACGCGGCCGGCGACAGCGGAATCGCGGAGGGAAACGACCACCGCGATTCATCGTATACGAACGAAGGCGCGTTTGAGCCCGAAATCTACAGCTACCTCTGGTTCTACCAGCCGGATTCCGGCACCACGGACCTCAACCCGCAGAACTCCCTTTCAATCGGCAACGGCCGGGACTATTACAGTTCCATGGCCACGCCGCTCGATACGGCGATGCACAATTTCACCCTATGGGCGCGGGTCTCCGAGAGCGCATCGGGCGTGCCCAATGCTCCCGTGTCGGTTTCGGTGAAGCAGGTGGGTGTGGTACTTATGTATTCAGAAAAATATGCAGCATCGGTAAAGAAGAAATAATGCTGGGGATTGGCGGCGATTGTTGAGGATAGGTTGATGTGTCATTCCCGCGAAAGCTCGCCCTCGACTTGATCGGGGGCGGAAATCCATTTTTTCCGTCGGATTTCGGCACGTTTACATCCTTAAAACTGCCACCGATCCACGCTGCAATAGGCCCTTCTATGCTAAAATAAGAATATTAAAATTCATCACCATTGATAGTGCCCAACATCAAATAAAAATGGTTTTCCTATGGGCGTATAACAATTCGGGGGTTCACGACCTCACCACCTCCGGCCTCGATACCTTCCATCTCCACGGCACCACTCTCACCCATCCCGTTTCCAGCCGTTTGCAATCCTCTATCCAAAACGGCCCAATGTTTTTTAAAGCCATCACCGGCAAATTCTTCGTGCCTTCTTATTTGCAAGGGACAAAAGCCGTTACAACCGTGTACGACCTTGCCGGAAAAATGCTGAGTAAGCTTGTATTGAAGAATGAAAAATATTTAGACCTACATAGATTTACCGGCGCGAACGGTGCGGTGGTTGTGAAGGTGGGAAGATAGCCTCTTCAGAAAAATAATGCAACTCTATAATTTTTGTCGACTGAATTCCCGCTCCCCGCTTTCGCGGGGACAAGTTTCGCGGGAAAGACATTTCTATCCTTCAATAATCAGATCAAATAATTTTCTTTCCAACTTTTCTTCATACTCCCCGCCAATTGCCCGCACGCCCCCATGATGTCCTGCCCCCTGCTCCTCCTCAGCGTCGCGTTCAATCCCTTGTCGAAAAGTTTCTGCACAAATTCCTCGGTCTTTTTAAACGACGGCCCCTTAGCTTCGCCGTACCTGCTCGGGTTCAGCGATATCACGTTTACTTTGCAGACAATCTTGCCGAGCAGCGACGACAGCGCCGCGACCGCTTCATCGCCATCAGTTTCTCCTTCCATCAACACATACTCAAACGTGACCGGCCGTCCGGTTTTCTCAAAATATTCCCCCGCAATCTCTACAAGCGATTCAATCGGGTATTTCTTATTCACCGGCATTATCTTATCACGTACAGCGTTATTACATGCGTTGAGCGAAATCGCCAGTCCTATCGGGATGTCCTGTTCCATCAGCCGCCGTACAGACGGCACCACGCCCGCGGTGGAAACCGTGATGCGCCGCGCGCCAATGCAGAACGCATTCTCGTCGTTGATGATCTCGAGCGACGATAAAAAATTCTCATAATTCGATAGCGCCTCGCCCATGCCCATGAACACGATGTTGGTGACGGGCTTGTCTTTGCGGCCGGCTTGGTAATCGTTGATAGCGATGAGCTGGCCGAGGATTTCCGCCTGCGTCAAGTTGCGGATAAGGCCTATTGCGCCGGTCTCGCAGAACAGGCAGCCCAGGCCGCAGCCGAGCTGGCTCGAAAGGCACGCGGTGCGGCGCGCTCCGTCAATCAAAAGCACGCTTTCAATGAGATATTCCGAATCAGCAACCTTGAACCCGAACTTCACCGCATCTTTCTCCGCCGATTCCAGCACCGCCGCGACGAAAAGCTTTTCAACCGTAAAATGCTCGGCCAGTTTTTTGCGGGTTTCCCTTGAGACGTTTGCCATTTCGTCAAAGCTGGAAACGCGCTTCTGGTACAGCCATTTGTACACCTGTTTTGCGCGGAACGCGGGTTCGCCGAGGTCGGTGATGGCTTTAGCAAGCGCGGGGAGGGGAAGGTTTTTGAGATTGGGCTTGTTGGATGATGAGGTCATAGGGAGAAAATACTTTATTTCTAACTGCACCTTTAACCTCACCCCCAGCCCCTCTCCCACAGGAGAGGGGTGGCCGAAGGCCGGGGTGAGGTTGTTCTCTCTTATTCCACCATCATCAGCTTCTTCGTCTCCGCCAATTCCCCTGCGTCAAGCTTGATGAAATAGATTCCCGCCGGGCAATTTTTCTTTTTCCAGTAAACTGTGTGGCTTCCCGCCGCAATATGCCCGTTGACAAGCGTGACGACACGCCTGCCTGAAGCGTTGAAAATTTCCAGCGTTACGTGACATGCCGCAAGTAAGTCAAATTGTATCCCCGCGGAATTGATAAAAGCGAGATGTAAACTGCTTTTTGATATTTCAGGCATCCTGTCATTGATTACAGAGGCTCCATTTTCAAACCGCACCTGCGCCGGGATCTTGTTCACCATCGGATTCAGGTCCGGGCCGATGGGCGGCCACGGCATTGTGCCCCACCACGACGGTTTTCCCGGAAGGTAATAGGACGCGGGCAGCACGTGGTCGGCGATGGAAGGGTCCCACTTGGTCGAATCCGACGCGTAATCGTAGTTGCCGTGAAGTATTGCCGTTGTGTACGGCTGCCTGTTGTCTTCAGGATAGGTGCCCGAGGTGCCGTCGTCGTTGGCCTCGCTGTAGCCGAAACAGTAGCTGTAGGTGGTGGCGTCGTAGGAGCGGTATTGCGGCGCAATGATCATTGACGCGGCGGGAATCTTGTTCTTTCCGTTGTTGTACGACGTGATCTGCAGCAAATCGGTGGAGCCCACCACGTTTCCCGCGATGTTGTAATACCGTCCGGCAAAGTCCACGTTCACGGCGCGGTTCGCCTGGCACGCCCACCAGGTTGAATCGGTTCGCTCGGGAGAGCGGCCCGAAAGGGGGTTGCATATTTTCGTGGTGCCCGTAAGAAATGACCTGAACAGTGTGTTGTGGCTGTTGGAGCCCCAGATGCCGTCGGGATGGAACGAGGTCGCGATGTTTCCCTCGTACAAATTGAACATGGGGTGCGAGCCGTGCATGGAAAAATCGCCCATGACCACGTTGTAGGCGGTCTCGTCGAAGTCGTTGGCCGAATAATTGTAGCCGATCACGTTGCCGGCCGCCCCCCAGTTGAGCATGATTGACACATGCATGCGCCGCAGGACGTTGTTTTCGACGAGAATGCCGCTTGACTTGTCGGCAATGAACACGTCGGCGTCGGTCTGGCCCGGCGTGTGATGGAACGCGTCGTGGAAATAGCTGTCGCGCACCTCGCAGCGGTACGCCCAAAACGCCCGGAAATGGTCGCCGTCGGTGTAATTGCTCTCGATGTTCTTCACCCAACAATAGGCGGATCCGTTCATGAGGATGTTTTCGGTGTAGCCGGTGTTGTTCATGTACACCTGCACGTCTTCGAGCCCGGCGTACTTTGCGCCGGCGCTGAACGGCGTTGCAAGCGGCGAGAGCGCAGGATCGTACGCGATGTACAGCGACGGCGCGATGCCGACGGCGGTGCCGTTGACAGACGTCACTTCCACGATCTGTCCCAGCGCGCGCGTGCCGTTCCAGCCGATGCCGCCGTCGCACCAGGTGCAGCTTCCCTCCCCGCCCTTGATGGTGACAAACGTCGAATCGTTGAGCTCGGTGATCAGCAGATAAGATCCCACCGTGACGCCGGCCGCGCTTGCGAGCGTGACGGAGGTCGAGCCCTGCGTTGTCCCGGCAACGATCGCAACTGAATTCGTCCGGTACGGCGTGGCGTCCTGGCCGAACGCGACCACGGCGCCGCCGCCCGTGCCGTGCGCGTCGAGTATCGTTTGTGAGGGGCCTGCGCCGCGAAGCGTGACGCTGCTCGGGACTCGTATCGTGCTGTCGATAAGAAACCTGCCGGCTGAAAGGAGCACCACTTGGTTCGCGGTGCAGGCATTGAGCGCGGCCTGGATGCCGGAGGTCGCGTCGCTAGCGCCGTTGCCGTAGGTGGAGGCGTTGATCGTTGTGGAAATGGTTGTTCTCATTGGAACGCCGCCGGGGATGCCGATGTTGTTTTGCCAGATGACGCGGCGGGAGGAGGGGATAATTTCGGCATATGATGTTAAGAATGAAAAAATTATGGTGATGGAAAAAGCGGCGAAAAGGAAAAAGGATTTTTGGTTCATGAGGACCTCCGGGGAACATCACTGGATAATATAAACAAAACTTACTTGGATTATTTATAAATTCACCGCAGAGACGCAGAGAACGCAGAGCAAGTAAATATTTCCAGTAAAAGCGGCAAAAATTCACCGGCAGATCAGCGGCATGACAATTGCCCATAAGTTGGAATACTGGCGGAAATGGTATGAAAAAAATGCAGTCGGGAGAGGTACGGAAAAAACCGTTTCTCTCGGGTGTCGCTGAAAGCCCGGAAAAAAAATATGGTAAGAATTAGCGCCATTAATGCATTACGCTAGTCACGTTAAAAATCAAACGTCAATAGAACCTTCTGACTGTTCCCGCCGCCGAAAGAATACGTTGCCCTTGCCCTGAAATATCCGATGCCGATCAAGATTACACCGCTCGCCTCCAATACGCCGAAGGTGGTCCACAGTGGGTTTTCCATGTCGCTCGCCCGAAAAAAACCCGAACTGTTATTTTTACTGTTATTCAATATCAACAAGGGAAAAATGCCTGAGACTGCCAAGCAGACTCCCGCGATGTAAAATCCGTTCCATTTGAATTCACTTTCCGGGGACTGGCTTGAGAAATCTCTCTCATAATGACTCTGAAAAGGAGCATGAATGTATCAATAAGATGACGAATGCCATCCATAAGGATTGGAAACCATTTCGCCGGGATGGGATCATTTTGGCTGTCTCCCCCTTTATCGAATCACTGCTACCGGCGCATTCACCATTCCTTTTTGTAAAATCATTGCCGCAAAGAATATCCTTCCGCTCACCGGCATCCCGTTTGCATTTTTCCCGTCCCATATAATTTCATGCTGCCCCTGCCCCATCCATCCGCTGTACAGCGTCCTTACGAGCCTGCCCTGGCAATCATGGATGAGAATCTTTACGGGCTGGCTCCGGTCAAGATTCGCCAGGAGTTCGATATGCCCTCCGTAAAGAAGCGAATTCCGGCGTATCATCATGGAAGGCCCTTTTAACATTTGTGAACCTTTCGGCCCGCTTTTCACCCCGCTCTGATACGTGCTGTAGCAGCCGCGGTCCGGGTGCACCGGGTCCCACAGGTTTCCATTCAGGTCCGCCGGCACGCCCGGAATCGGCGTTCCGCTCTGGTAGCACGGCGATGTTGTCTTGATCCGGTAATCATCGTCGGCGTCGCTCGTGTCAACAAACTCCGGATTACCCTTCGTAAAATTCGTTCCCATCGGGACCGGCTGGTTCCAGAACAGCGTGTCGAAATGGTTATAGGCTATTGTGGAATTGGGAAGCGTCTTTACGCTGTCGCACCCGAACGTGTTGAAGATGTTGTCCAGCGCGCTGTAATTCGACTTTGCCGTCACCGGGTCGTCGATGAGGATGATGCCGCCGTCCACGAACGTGGTGTGCCACAAAAGCACATGGTCCCACACGCCGCTCATCTGGGAAATGGCATACGAGGTGTCCGGGTCCTTTTCGAACAACAAATTGACAACAGCGAAATTTCTGCAGTCCGCGCCGAACAGCCCCTGGGTCGACATGTTGACGGCCTTGTTGTTGTACACAATGACGTTGTCGACGGTGTCTCCCGGGTTGTAAAACTGGACAAAGTCCGGATGCGCGCCGGTGCTGTCGCTCTTGAACCCCACGCTGTCGATGTCGATGTTGATCGCCGTGAGGTTGTTCGCGGGACGGTAAATGTCGGAGCCGATCCGCTTGATGGTGGCGTTGCGCAAGAACGGATAGGTCTGTACGTTCATCAGGTCGCGCACCGTGCAGTCGGTGAGATACGTCCGGTACGGCGAGTTGCCGCCGAACGGGTTGCTGCCGTTGTACTGGCCGCGCTTGTCGTACAGCGTCACGCCGTCGAACCAGATGTCATTGCCGCTTTCGAAATAAAAAATGGTCCCGTAGCCGGGCGCGTTGTCGCCGTACACGGAGACGTTCTTCCAGTGCACCATGTTCTCGCCGAACCTGCCCGTGCTCGTGCCGTCTTCGGTGTAGCCGGCGATCACCACGTCGCCGGCGGCCAGGCCGGGCGCGGCCATGATGGTGGTCCAATATCGATAATTTTTGCTCGCCAGCTTGGTGCTTAGCTTGTAGTTCTTGCTTGCCTTCAGGTAAACGGTACCGCCGGCGCCGACCAGTTTGTATCCTTTCTCAATGGTCTGGTACGGGCCGGTTTGGACGCCGGTCCCGGTCGCGTCGCTGCCGTTGTCGCAATCGACCCAGGCGATATTACTGTTTGTCAAAGTTCCATGGGAATTCGCATAAAGCCTGAGCGTGTCGAGCGTCCGCGCCGTATGGCCGCTTCCGTCGGGAAAGGCGGTGGCGGTCACGCTTATTGGTCCGTCTGCATAATCGGCCGCATGGAGGGTCACCCAGTACTCGTAAACATTGACCGCGCTGTTGCAGGTGGGATCGGTGGCCCGCTGGACCAAGGTTCCATTCACTTTGAACTCCACGTCGACGCCGGTCTCGTGAAACGCCACCACGCCCACGTTGATGCTGGAGTCGAAGACCTGGAAGGGCACCATATCCCAGTTGGCGATGACCCGGGTGGCGCGAAGGGGAAGGCTGGTTGACAGGATAATAAACGCGGACAGCAGGAGAAGACTGTTTCTAGTTTTCATGGAGCACTCCTTTCAAATTCATTTCATCTAATCTTGTCCATACCAGGTAAATGTGCCGGTCTTCTTGTCAACACCCCCGAATTGAGTGTTGTTGTAAACTATCCAGACAACTTCTTTTTTCTCATTTGAATAGTCTTTGTCAAAGTGAAAATTGACGATTACCGGTCTCTTGACCCGATAGGTCCTTATGTTGTTGTCTTTCCATGGATCGGTCCGCCAAACCACCTTGCCCTTTTTATCAATGGCAGTGATAATTATTTGTGCGGAATCAAGAAAGTACTTGTAGCCTGTCGATGAATCAGTCAACGTATCCCTTATCACCTTTACCGGCAATGTCGCATGACCAATATAGGAGTAAGTGGTGTCTGCAAAACAGTTCGCCGAAGCGCATATCAGCACGACGCAGAAAGAGATTATAATTCTCATTTGCCCCGCCTCGCAACCATCACTTTTTGAACCGCATTACCCCCGTTGCCCGGCACCTCAACAAAATACACCCCTGATGAAAGCCCTGAACCATCCAGAAAATTCTCACGCTGCTTGTTCATCGGCCTTTCCAGCACTTTTTTCCCGGCAAAGGTAAAAAGAGAAACCATGATGCGCTCATTGCCATATGCATTATTGAAAGTCAACACTATTGAAGAAGTCAACGGATTCCAAACCGCAAAGAAGTCTTGACGCTGCGGCGCGCCCGGCATTCTGCCGGTTATCGACGTACCGTCCGTCAAGGGATGCGGATAGATGTACGGCACATAGCCCGGCCTTGCGCTCAGATAATAGTCGCGGTTCACTTGGACCATGGCGGGCGTCTGGCTTCCCACGGACATGGAAGCGTCGTTGTTCCAGACATACGCGGGATCGGAAACCTGGTTTTTCCCGCGCCCGATCTGGTAGAGCGCCGGGTATCCGCTGTCTTCCTCGTATAAATCGATGGTGCCGGTCACCTGGTTCGCGCCGGTGTGATGGTTGTTGAACACCACGCCGCTCCCGGCGCGGAGCGTGATGTAGCAGCACTGGCTCGCGTTCGGCACGGTGGTGCTGAAGGTGTTTTCGTAGATCTCCCACCACCGGGCGCCGATCATGCCGGCCGTGCCGTGCTGGTCGATCTGCGCCATTTCGACGCTGTTGTGCCTGAACACCGTGCGCGCTCCGTAATACGACTGCACCGCGGAACATCCCCAGAAATACGCGGGGTTGCCCGTCGCGTTGTTCGTGAAGGTGTCGTCCTCAATGTAAACCGCGTCCCCGCTGCCGGGAACGATGTCGTAACTCCAGCCCGAGGCATCGCTCGGCCCGTAGGCGCTGTTGTGGATTATTTCGGCATTGCCCGCGGCATTGAACGCATTGTGGTCGATGACGCCGGTGAGCGCTCCTCCCCAGAGCTGTACCGCGGTCCCCCCGGACGGGACCGTGAAGGCGCAGTGGTCGATGCGGAACACGCCGGCGCCGCCCACTTCCAGATTGTAAACGGTGACCGCGGCCGCGTTCCCGTTGAAGGTGATGCCGGAAAACCGCCTGAAGGAGCCGGTGTCGCAGACCAGCTGGCCCGTGTACGACCCGGCCATCGCGTTGTTGATGACGGTCTTCCCCGCTCCCGCGCCCAGCAGCGTTATCCCCTTGTCCATGGAGACAACACCGCCCCACGTTCCGCTGCCCGGAGGCAAAGCCACGGTGTCGCCTGCCTTCGTCGCGTTTATCGCCGACTGGACGTCGGTTTGGGAACAGGTGGGCGCGGAAATGATTACGGCGTGAATAGCGGTGAATAAGCCGATAGTCAACACGTAAATCATGATGCCCCATGGATTGGCTGGAAAGGATTTTGGTTTTTTCATGATTGCTCTGTCCTCAGATGGATCAAATTGTTTACCTTATGATTATTTCTTTTTGTACAAAGGATGATTTTCCGGAAGTCAATTTGAACAAATACACGCCGGCATGACAGCTTTGGCTATTCCATGAAATTGAATTCCTCCCTACATCAGTCCAAGAATTCAGCAGCGTGTTGATTCGCCTGCCTGAAACATCAAGGATTTCCAATTCGACGTGCCCGGCTCTCGGATTAACAAACTCAATTCCGTTCCGGTTGACAATGATGAATTTCAGATCAGGGAGAGCCTGATCGGCAGCCGCCGGGCCTTCTATCATGCTTGAATTTGCAAATTCATACGCCCCCAGGTCCGGCGGCCCGTACGCCGTCCTGCTCACGCCGTCCTTGTCCGTGGGAACGACCGCCGTCAGGTCGTCGCCCGCGTCAATCGGCGCGGCGCCCTTGACCAGATGGTAATCGGCGCTGGCCGTGTCGACAAAATAGCCGGCCTGGGCCGGCAGGTTTTTTCCCGTTGCGGGCCCGATGTTGTTCCTCACGTCCAGCGCGCCGGCGACGTGGAACACGGCGCCGCCCGGCGCCGCGTCGATGGTGTTGTGGTAAAGGGCGCGGGTGTAGGAATCGTTCGACTGGTTGTCAACGTAGATGCCGTAGCCGCTCACGTGCCGTATGACGTTGTTGTACACGGTGGTTCCCGTGCCCGCCCGGATCGCGGTCTTCACGTCGTGGATGAAATTGTCCCGCACCACCTGCTGCGGGTCGCTTGCGTAATTCTGCACGGCGCCGACCGACTGGTTCACCTCTATCGCGCCCACGTCGTTGCCGTTCTGCGACCAGTCGGAGCCGAGGTTGACATTGTAGATGTTGTTCCCTTCCGCGGTGATGTGATGCGTGCCGATCTTAAACTCAATGCCCTCGTCGGTGGTGTTGTAGACGGTGGTGTTTCGCACGGTCACGTTGTTCGTGTTGTCGAGGGGCGCGGCGTCGCCCGTGCCGATATAAATTCCCTCCCCGTTGTACTGCCACTGCCTTGTGTCATGGACCGTACAGCTGTCCACGGTCACGAACGATGAATTCAGATGGACGTGCAGCCCCTCCTGCCCGACGTGGTGGATCGTGCACCTGTTTATCGATATAGTGCTCGAGGAGTCGATAAAAAGCCCCTGGTTGTAATTCGTGATCGTGAATCCCCGCAAAGTGATGTGGCTCGTGTTGATTATCTTGCACCTGCCGGTGTTGACGCCGCTGCCGAGCAGCAGCACCGTGTCGCCGTGAAAGGCGCTGATGGTCGTGTTCGCGCCGGGTTTTCCCGCCGGTCCCGATATGTAAAGGGCCTCGTTGTAAGTGCCGGCGCGCACATACACGGTGTCTCCGGAGGACATGCGGGAAATAGCGTAGCTGATGGTGCAGAACGGCTGCGCCAGGGTGCCGCGTCCCGCCGCGTCCTGGCATGGCGGGGAACCGGCGTTGTTGACATAATACACCGCAGCGAAGGAATATCCGGCGAGTCCGAACAGTGCAAAGCAGACAAGCGGGATAAACCGCGGTTGGTGAGCCATGATCCTGCACGACGCCGCTGTTTTCATTCATACGCTCCCTGTTTACTTGACCACAATTATTTTCTGGATCGCGCCTGTCGTCCTGCTCTTTACGATGCACGTTCCCTGCCTGTCAATCCGGTCCGCGAAAAGACGCTTGCCGGCGCAATCGTAAAGCGTGAGATCCACATTGTTCTGCAAACAGCGTTTGAGAAGCGCCGGGGTGATCGGATTTTGGATCATGGGACGCAGGGCTTGAAAATCCCGTTGTCCTGAAAATCCCCGTACCGCGGAATTCGAAAACTCGAACGCGCCGATGTCGAAAACGCCGTTGTACGGCCGCGCAGTGCCGTCGTAATCCGTGGCCACGGGGAGCGTTGTTCCCGCGTCAACGGCCGGGCTTGTCGAGGTGATGCGGAAATTGTTGTTCGCGGAATCCACGAACTGCGGGTCAACGTTCATCTTGTCATGGCCGCCGGTAGCGGCATAGGTGGACGCGTTGAACAGGTTGTAGTCCTCGGTGACCGGCGCGGCGCCGTTATTCACGATGATGGCGTGGTCGTAGCACTTGCTGAAGATGTTGTTCTTGACAATTGCGCCTGACGTGAAGCTCCCGCCGAACCCCGCGCCGTAGTACTTGATGTCATAGAACGTGTTGTTGTACACGAAAATGTTGGTGATGCCGTCGCTCACGCACAGGCCCCACGCCGCCGAATGCGCGAAAATATTATTCTTGAACGTGAAGTCGTGGTTGTTGTGATGATAGATGCCCTCGGCCATCAGGCCTTCGTCGCACTCGCTGCACCAGTTGCCGTCCCAGGTGATGTTGGCCGCGTGCTCGCCGTTGTTGTCGAAGGTCTGCCAGCAGTCGAGGTGCGCGCTGCCCACCTCGCTGAACACCGTGCCGTGGAAATAATTGTGCCTGAACATGATGCTGTCGCCGAAGAACCGCGAATAGTCGCAGTCGTCCGTGGTGTCGTACTGGAACAGGCGGTCGACCTCGTTTCCCTCCACCAGGAAATTGGTGCCGGTCACCGTGATGCCGTACTGGCAGTGGTGCACGTGGTTGGCGCCGATGTACACCGAGTCCCACGGCCCGCCGCTCCAGTTGGACTGGATGCCCGGCCCGGGAATGTCATGGCAGTAGTTGTCCACGATCTCCAGGTTGCTGCTCGAGATCCACACGCCCCCGCCGTTCCAGCCGCCTTGGCTGTAGGTGATGTCAAACCCCTCGACGCGAAGATAATTCGCGCTGCCCGTGTTGAACCCCTGCATGAACACGGTGCGACGGGGATCGGCCTTGAATACAATTTTTTTGCCGATTGAACCTGAATGACCGGAAGTAAACGAAATGCGCTCGTTGTAGGTTCCGGACTTGACAATCACGGAATCTCCGGCGACGGCGACCGCGGCGGCCTTGGAAATGGTCTTCCACGGCTGCGCCGCGGTGCCGGGGTTTGCGTCGGCGGAATTTGATGCGGACTGGTCGACGTAGTAGGTGGCGGCACAAACAATGGAACAGAAAAGAAGAACAGGAAGTGAAAGTTTCATGAAGCAGCCCCCTTTTATTAGAGTAGTGATAAACCCGCTTCTTATTAAATCTCCCGGCTCATGAACCTCATTGTCCATCTTACTAGTACATTCCATCATTTTATCGTAACGAACTTTTGGGGCACCATCATTGCTCCCGTTTTTCCACCCGGACATAAGTTCCTTGCGGCAAATCCTTTATGTCAAGCAATCAGGATTTTTCAATTCCGCCACCCAACTGCCGTATCACCAGCCTTTGAGTTTAATTGACTTAATGGAGGTATCAGGATATAACTGATAAAAAACATTCTCAATTCATATCATTTTTTCCACAATAGATCACTAACAATAGGGCAGACCCACGAGCCCCCCTTTCCAAGGGGTTCGGGGGTTGTTATAATAAGCATTTTCCTTGGCAGGTCTTGGGGGCGGCCAGCCCCTACCTGCTTTACCATTTTTTATTAAAAATGAAACAATCGTCTTCGGTCAAAATATCCCTACCACTTTTCTCACCCCTCCCGCTATTCCTATCACGTAAAGTCCCTCCGATAAACTTTTCCCCTGATTGTCCCTCCCGTCCCAGAAAAACCTCGCCCCGTTTGCCGACGATTGGTCCGGCGCAAGCGTTCTGACCGTCCGGCCTATTATGTCGCAAATTGTCAAACGGCATTTTGCCTCCGCGCCCGTCATTTTAATCATCCATTCATGCCCACCCGGCATCCGGCGGACGGATAGCGACACAGGCCCCTGCCTCATCAAATTCGCAGGAGCATTGGACACGGCCGTTGTATAGCAGTTGTCTGCGTTGAAGGTCAGCGGATCCCCGCTGCCGTCGGCCGGGCCCTTCATGATGTTCGCATAACAGTTGCACGCGGGGATCTGGTGCGCATGGCCCGCCAGGCCCGAAAGCGCGCCGCCGGAAACATCGGGGCCGATCGGCGGCCAGGCGATCGCGCTCGGCCACCACGCCGGCTTTGCAGACAGGAAAAACGAGGCGGGCAGCGTCTTGCCCGCGGGCACGGGATTGGCGTACTTGGCGATCGCGCTAGGCACTTCGGACGCCTCCCACCGCGCCGAGTCGCTCACGACGTCGTAATTGCCCCAGCGCATGGTCGTGGCCGGAACGAGCGGGTCTGCCGGGATGGTCACGGTGCCGTTTGAGTTGCCGCCGCCGAGGGCATACACCTGTCCGCTGCCGTACGGCGCCGGCGTCTGATAATTTATGGTGATGCCGGCGGTGCCGAGCACGTTGCCGACGATGTTGCAGTACCGCTTGTAGGAATCGAGCCGCACCGGGATCAGGTTGTTCAGCTTGCCCTTTTCCCATCCTGTAAAGCGGTTGCGGAACAGCGTGTTCATGCCGCCGGTGCCGTGGAACAGGTCGGCGCCGAACATTGACCCATCGTTGCCCTCGAGCAGGTCGAACTCGTTGCCCTCGTTGTGGTCGGTGGCGCTGCCGTACAGAAAATCGGCCGACGCGGTCTCGTAGTCGTTGATGGAGAAGTTGTACGCGATCACGTCTCCCACGCCGAGCTGCAGCAGCTGCGGCGCCGTGACGTGCTGGAAAATGTTGTTGATCACGAGGTTGTCCGACCCGAGGTATATCTCCACGCCGTAGCTCTGCGTCTGGCCGTGCTGCGTGCCGTAAAAATAGCAGTCGGCAATGGTGTTGTGCGCCGAGGCGCACAGCTGCACGTGGTTACGGTTGGAGTTGACGGACCGGACCCCCTTCACCCAGCAGTTGATCGCGCCGTACATGCTGATGCCGTTGATCTCGCCCGCGGCGCTGTCGTGGTTGATGGAAAGGTCTTCGAGCCCGGCGTTCTGCATCGGCCGCACCCACCACGCGCCGGGCGAAAGCGCGGCGGTCCAGGTCGGGGCGTACAGGGCCGGCGAGATGGTGTAGACACTCCCGTTGATCGCCGTGACCTTCACGATCTGCGTCTGACCGTGCTGGATGTTGTTTATCACGCGGCCGCCGTTTCCTCCTTCGAGTGAGCAGGGAAATGTGGTGTTGTCGCATACGAAAAGCTCGCCGTTGTCGGCCGCCGCGTTTTCCTGGTCGAGTATGAGGTACTGCCCCACGGCGATTCCCGAGCTGCCCACGTTCGTGAGCGTGATTTGCGCGGTTCCCTGCGCAAAGCCGGCGGTCCAGACCGCGGCATTGGTGCCGCCCGGCCATGCATCTTTGTCGCCGCCCCATACGTGATTCTCGGCCGTAAAGCACACCACGCCGTAGCCGCCGAAACAGGCGTTGACGCCGGTGAAGACCAGGAAGGTCTTGTCCGCGCCGGCGCCGCGCACCGTGACATCGCTCTTGAGCACGATGCCGCCTGCCAGGGAATACGTTCCGGCGCTCAGGGACACCACCTGGCCGGCCGGGCACGCCGCGATGGCCGCGTTGATCTGGTCGGCCGTGGCGCCCGGGTTGAGCGTGGTGTAAATTGCGGCCCTGTTCGGGACGCCCCCTTCGACGCCGGCCTTGCCCCAGTCGATCGACCGGCTGGCCGCGACGATGCCGGTTGCGTTCTGGGAATAGGCAAGCCCGAGCGATACTATCACGGTGATGACCGTTTTTATTGGGATATGTGACATTTCTATCCTCCCCGGTTTGGAATTCTTTTCTAAAATGCCCGCTCTATCAAAATAATACCCAGATATTCCCTTTTTCGCAAGACAAATGTGGGATATCATCGGACTGTTCGGGCCAGGTCATTTCCGGCATCCGGCTCAAGAACAAATTTTTTCATAAATATGCTTGGGCCGTTCATCGCCAATATATTTTAGTAGCCGTTGAGGGGGAGGGGAATTGCATCGGGCAAAAGGTGCCGCAGCATCGGCGCTGAAGCGTCATGCGGCAAAATGCATTTTTTGTTCCGACTGCGCTTAAAAAATTCCTCGGATTTCACCCCGAGACTTTCCCCCGTCCCCGCCATAATCTCATAAAAACTCATTGATTAATTTCTTAAAATGACGGCATTATTTCCTTATATTATCGTCTGCAAAACAGCCGGGGCTTATTAATCGCTTAATCGGAGCCGATACACTTTTTACCACACTTTAGAGGAGGTCTTTAATGGTCCCCTTCAACCGAACAAGCTTGAAAATCGGCGTCGTGCTTTGCTTTTGTCTGCTGTCGGTAAGCCATGCCCAGCCGCCAAGAACCGGCGGCTATGCCGGGCAGATGAACGGGACCAAATCATGGGACCTGCCCAACGCGCCGAGCGGCACGCGGCCCGACCAGGCATGGCATTGTATCGGTTCATCTCCGGACGGCGACATTTACATTTCGGGCCAAGACCATGCCACCAATTCCATGCTCTACCGGCTTTACCAGAAAGACGACACCCTGCGCTACCTCGGCGACGCGCGCGCGGCCTCGCAGGCGGTGAACAACTGGCAGACCGGGGAAACCTGCCAGAAGTTCCACGACCGCCCCATTTTCTTCAATGGAAAAGTCTACGTGGCGTCGCTGGACCGCTCGACGCTCGATAATGCCTTCTTGTCAACGCGCGGGTTCCACTGGTACTGCTACGACACCGCCGCCAACACCTTCAGCGACCTCAGCGTCAGCGAGCCCAACGGCATCGGCGCCCCGCATCTGCAGCTGATCTGCATCCAGCCCGACCCCAAGAAAAACGTGATGTACGGCAACACGATCCCGGAAGTCAAGGAAGTGAGCTACGACATCGCCAAAAAAGTGACCACGGTGCTCGGCCGGCCCTCGCAATGGACCACGCCCCCATACCTTTACAGCGACCGCGTCCAGTGGGTGGATTCGCGCAGCAGGTTGTACATCACCGCGGGAAACGACCGGGCGCAATGGAACATGGGCGAGCCGGTGAGCACCTTCAACCATGTGTGGTATTACGATCCCGCAAGCGGGTTCGGCGAGCTGCCCAATTTTCAGCTCCAGGGCGCCAACGCCATGGAGTGCGGCGGATGGAACAGGGAGCACACGAAATGGTACGGGTCCGACGACCACGGGCACCTGTACTGTTTCACCGACAGCGGCCCCACGTGGACCTACCTGGGAACAACCGGCATCAACCCGGTGCAAAAGGTGTGGACGCTGGAAGTCGCCCCCGACGGCGACAAGCTGTACGTCGGCCGCTGCGACAATGAGAACGGTCTGAACGAGCCCCGCGCGATTTTCGAATTCGACCTCGCGGCCAAGACCTCGCGCCAGATCGTCACCATTACCGAGTGCGACAACAAGGCGACATACGATTTCATGACCGGCTACGATTCCTGGGACCGTACCGGTAATTTCTACGTGGCCGATTTCTCCATGGACGACGGCGCCGGCACCCTTATGGTGCGCCTCAATCCCGTGAAGATCAAGGTGGCAAAGGGCCTGCTGCCCGAGCTGGTGACGGTGACCGCCGCACCCGGTCCGAACGGCGACGTGATGGTCACCCGCACTGGCGCCACCACGGGCAGCCTGAAAGTCATTTACGAATTGACGGGTTCCGACTCTAACAACAATCAGCTCCTGAAGACCTACGGCAGCGCGACGATTTCCGCCGGCGCCGCCTCCGCCGACGTGACGGTTGACAAAACGCAATTCCAGGGCATTGCGGGAATTTCCAGCCTTGTTTTCTCGGTAGAGTACGACGGCGACAACTACCTTGCGGGAAGCAGCCGCCTGGTGCCGCTGCAGTTGACCGCCATCCGGGTCCGGCCGCAGGGAACGGGACCGGCGGACAAGGCGCTCATGGAAACGTTCCGGAACCCTTCCGGCGCCACGGTCGTGCGGCTGAACATCGCGAGGGCCTCTTTGACCCAGCTCAGCATTTATGATTTGACCGGAAAGCTCGTCACCACGCTGCTCAACAGGCATCTCGGCGCGGGCGTGTACGAGTTCCCGCTCAAAAAGCGCGCCGGCGGCGGCATTGCGATCAGCGGCGGCTTTATCGCGGAAGTAAAGACCGGCGGTTTGTCCATGAGCAAGAGAATCGTTCTGTATTAACGAAATGTCCGATTTTCCTTACCGTTCCCGCAAGGGGGAATCATGGCGAATCAGAGGATTTCTTTCGTTTGGTGTTTCGTCCTTTCCGCCGGCACGGCCCTCTCCTGCCTTGGCGTTCCCCAGACCGGCGGCTATGTGGGAAAATACCCGTGGGTGCGCACCTGGCAGCTGCCTAACACGCCCGACGGCATGCGGCCGCACGCGTGCTGGCATTCGATCGGGAACGCGCCCGACGGCGACATTTACGTGGGCGGCATGGACCACACCACCAACTCGGCCCTGTACCGCATTTACATGAGCGACGACACGCTCCGCTACCTCGGCGACGCGGCCGCAGCGTCCGAGGCGGTCAACAACTGGGACAGCGGCGAAACGTGCCAGAAGTTCCACGACCGGCCCACGTTCCACAACGGCAGGGTCTACGTGTTCTCGCTCGACCGCTCCGACATCAGCGATGCGTATCTGTCAACGCGCGGCTACCACGTGTACGCCTACGACGTGGCCCAGAACACGTTCTCCGACATGAGCGTGAACAACCCGGGCGGCGTGGGTGCGCCGCACCTCCAGGTGGTCACGCTGGCGCCCGATCCCAAGAACAACCGCGTGTACGGCGCGGTGATCCCCACGGTCGACATCGTGTATTACGACGTCGCGAAAAACCTGGAGTTCACCGTGGGCCGCCCCGCCACGTTCACGCAGTACATTTACACCAACCGGTTCATGTTCGTGGATTCGCGCGGCAGGCTCTACTTTACGGCCGGCAGCGAATACTGGTCGCCGGGCTCGGACCCGAACATCTACAACCATGTCCACTACTACGAGCCGTCAACGAACACCTTCGGCGATTTGACGGATTGGAAACTCAACCTCAACGCCTTTGAGATGGGGCAATGGACGCGGGACAGAAAAACCTGCTACGTGGAGGACAATAAGGGCAACACGTTCAGGTTCGATGATTCCGCCGCGGCGTGGACGTCGCTCGGAAGGCCGTTTCCCAACGACCCGAACTGGATTTTCCAGGTGTCGCCGAATTCGAAGAAAATCTACAGCGGCAACAACACCATCGTGGAGTACGACATCGCCTCGGGCAAGGTGATCAACACGCTGTGCGCGACCGGCGATCTTGACGCTCAGGCGGGCGCCCAAAAATACTGGATCGGCTACGATTCGTGGGACAACAACGGCAATTTCTATTTCGCAAGCTTCTCGGACTACGGGATCAACGTGCTCGTCACGCGGTTCAATCCCGTGCAACTGAAGATCGCGAAAGGGATTCTGCCCGCGCTTGTCCAGGTGGAGGTCGCGGCTTCCTCGAACGCCAACGAGTTCATCGTGACGAGGAAAGGCGGTTCCACCTCCTCAAGCCTCGACGTGGTGTATAACGTCGATGCGGCCGAGAACAACGCGTCATTGATGAAACAGGCGCGCGGGACCGTGACCATTCCCCCGGGCCAGGATTCGGCGACCGCGGTCCTCACGCAGGATCAGCTGGCGCTCGTCAGCGGAAAATACGTTTTTACCGTCATCGGCGACGGCGATCAGTATCTGCCGGGAGCCCACAGGAGCGTGAGCGCGGTGAACACGGGGGTTGTTGCAAAAAGCAATCATGGTCCTGAAAGCAAACAGCTGCTCAGCTGTTTCAGAAGCGGAGCGGGAGCAATAACATTCAGGGTCTTTGCGCCGGAAGGATCGTCCATGACGCACTTGTCAATCTATGATCTTCATGGGAAATGCGTCAAGGTGCTGCACGCCGGAGCAATTTCAAGCGGCAGCCACGATTTCACCCTGGACGAAGGCAGTATGGCGAAAGGAACATATGTCGCACGGCTGACGCTTGACCGACAAACGGTACAGCGCCGGGTGGCCAAGTATTAGCAGCGCTTTTTAAAATGCACATAAAAAAACCCGTTCCGGACGGGTTTTTTTATCGGAACGGCGTTCCACTCTTATTTTTCGGCAATCGCCTTGTACTTTCCCAGAAACGCCTCCGCGTCCGCGACCGCCCTGTTCGGGTCCGGATAATTATTAAATGTCAACTGGAAATAAAACCGTCCGAAACAGGAGTACACCACGAGTCCGTTGTATGTCTGCGATCCCTCTGCGGACGCCGAGAAATCCGGCATGGTCACCGGGTGATTCATGTCTGCCCGCGAGTGTTTGAGAGTGTCCCAGACCGCAAATGCATCGGCGGCGGTCCCGTAGTCAATGATAACAACGTTCACCGTGGTCGTCTCCGCCGCGTTTTCATACGAGGTGTGAAAACCGTTCCTGACGGCGTTGTTCATCAAATAAACCGAGTCATAAAGGAGGTTGTATACGTCGGTGTCCCCGAATTCCTGAAACGCGCCCGCAGACTCAACCCAGCCTGGGGCGGGAGCCGCGACATGCAGGTCGATCAAGGCGGCCGGCGCACTGCGCACCGGTGAATTCGTGCACGTTGCAAACGATAGTCCAACAACGAGGATGCTGCATGCCGCCATTATTTCCTTATCGAGCCCCACGAGTCGCATCGGTAAATCTCCTTGCGGAAAAGCCCTCGACATCCGGCAGGGTTAAACGTGCCGCTTTATCAAGCAAGAATTAATTATGGGTCAGTCCTTCACCAGCCGCACCGAGAGGCCCGTGTTGTCGAGGATGAGGTAACTGTCGAGATAGTCATGGGAGCTGCTGAGCATCCGGTAATCGGAATGCGCGACGTCCTCCGCCGTGGCGGTCCACCAATACCCCATCTGACCGATGCTTTTAAAGTCAACGTCGTAGAAGCGGATGCCCGCCGGAAGGCCAGAAAAGCCGCTGCCGTCGTTGGCCGCCGTGTTCCAGCCGACGTCCCCGGAATCGGTTGCCGCGTTCCAATCCGTCTTTGCCGCAAGGGACTTCCCTATCCCGTTGCCCGTGTCCGACCCGTCCCAGTTGTATCCGTGCGCGACCAGGTAATTCCGCAGGGTGTCCCATTCCGCGCTCGTGGGCACGTGCCATCCCGCGGGCGCGAGCCTGCCCGTGCCGACGGTGTACCAGTTGTAAAGCAGGCCGAATTTCTTGATGCTGTCGGCGTCGGTCGTGTTGTTGTAGGATGCGTACGCGGGCGTGGACAGCGTCGCCCACGTTGACAAAAGCGGAGCGTGAGGGATCGGCGTCCCGTCGTTGTAGGCGGTCGTCCGCAGATTTTCCGCGGTCCAGACCTGGTTGCCTATCTTTACTGCTGTGTAAATATTCCCGTCGATATCTTTTACGGTGGTGCCGCCGGTGTCCGGGCCGGTGGAGGTTTTTGTGCAGGCGATTGTTGACAGAATGATCGCCGCGACCGATCCCGCAAGCAAATACTTGATTGTCGTCATGGAAACTCCCTTTTGATAAAAATAAAAATTGGCAAAATCAAAAAAGGCTGGGCGTTCCCCTGCTTCGCGGGGTCGGCCGGCATGAGGCAAACGACATAATAAAGCGCGAAGCGCAACTACCTTACCTCGGGGAACGAAGTGACAATGCGCTCTGGCGCACCCTCCGGTCCACCTGACGCCTGGCATAAGTCAAGCACCACTCCTGAATTTATTTGCCCGTCATAATAAATGGATTCAACCGGCATTTACCTGTTAGAATAAAATATCATCCGCTCGTAGGGCAAAGTTTTTATTTGAAAATTCTTACGCGGATTGGACTGGATGGAAAAAATAAATAGTGGAAAAACCAAAAACGAGAGCATGGATAAAAGAATGGTGCGGTCGGTCGGAATCGAACCGACACAGGATTGCTCCCACATGCCCCTCAAACATGCGTGTCTACCAGTTCCACCACGACCGCATTACCACGTGCTACTTGCCTTTTCCCCTTGACGGGGCGGGCGCCGGCAATGCCGGTGCCGGCTGCGTTGTCGGGCCAGGGGCTTTCGGCGTCGCGCCCTGGGGCAGGCCCTGAGGGACGGGCATACCCTGGGGACCGGCTTCACCCTGTCCCTGGTTTCCGACCGGAAGTCCCTGCTGTCCCTGCAGCACGGACGACGGCGAATACGAGCCCTGCTTCTCGGCGCGCTCCTTGAGCGCGGACTTGATCTGGCTTTGCGAGGGATGCGAAACGAATATCGACATGATCAGGCACAGTCCCAGAAAAATTCCGGCCGAGATCGCCGTCGCCCTGGTGAGGATGTTGGCCGTATCGCCCGCGCCCAGCAGGCTCGTCGCGCTGGAGAAGCCGCCGCCGAGCGTGCCCGATATCCCGCCGCCCTTGTCGGACTGGATCAGAATAATCATGCACAGAAAGACGCACACGATCACGAACAGCGCAATAAGAATTCCGAAAATCCACGACATACTGTGACTACCTCTTGCAAAATTATTTAGGTTTTACAATCCCCAAAAAATCGTCAGCCTTCAGCGCCGCGCCGCCGATAAGCCCACCGTCGACGTCGGAAAGCGCGAGCAGCGCCTTTGCGTTGTCCGGTTTCATGCTGCCGCCGTACTGAATACGGATTGCGCCGGCGGTATCGGTATCATGCATCCCGGAAACCTGCTTGCGAATGAAAACATGCATTTCGTTGGCCTGGTCCGGTGTCGCCACCTCTCCGGTCCCGATGGCCCACACCGGTTCGTAGGCGATGGTGCATTTGAGCGCGTCGGCCTTGGCGACGCCCGCAAAGGCGCCCTTGATCTGCGTCTCCACCACCGAGAACAGCTTCCCTGTTTTACGTTGTTCAAGCGTCTCGCCCACGCAGACGATGGGCAGGAGCCCGGCGGCGAGCGCCGCCTTCACCTTCTTGTTCACGGTCTCGTCGGTCTCGTGGAAATACTGGCGCTGCTCCGAATGGCCGATGATCACGTATTCCACGCCCACGCTCCTGAGCATGGCGCAGCTCACCTTGCCGGTGAACGCGCCCTTAGCCTCCCAGTGCACGTCCTGGGCGCCGAGCTTTACCGAGGTGCCCTTGACAATTTCGGAAACCGTCTTGAGGCTGACGTACGGCGGGCATACGGCGATGTCCACGTCCGTTTCCGCGCCCATTTTCGCCACGATGCCTTTTGCGAGCGCCTTCGCCTCGTCAAGCGTGGTATTCATTTTCCAGTTGCCGGCAATGAATTTTTTTCGTGCCATGACCACATTCTCCTTAGGGCAAATAAAATATGTTATGGTAACCCGTGTATATTTACGATTTTCTATAATGTGTCACTCCCGCGAAAGCAGGAGTCCAGGCTTCCTAAATGAAAACAAAATGGATTCCCGCTTCCGTGGGAATGACGGCAGCGATTCGTCCTTTAAATCTACCGGTCGAGCAAAGCTTTCACGCCGGGCAGCTCCTTGCCTTCCACGAGCTCGAGCGACGCGCCGCCGCCTGTGGAGATGTGGGACATCTTCGCCGACAGGCCCATTTTATTGACCGCCGACACCGAGTCGCCGCCGCCGATGACGGTCGTGGCGCCCTTAAGCGACGCAAGCGCCTGGGCGATGGCCTTGGTGCCTTCGGCGAATTTCGGAAACTCGAAAACGCCCATGGGCCCGTTCCAGAACACGGTCTTCGCGCCCGCAATGGCCGCCTTGAATTTCTCAATTGATTTCGGCCCGATGTCCATGCCGAGCCAACCGTCTTCGATCGCCTCGCCCGCCGACGCCTTCGACACCGCGTCGGCAGAAAATTCCTGCGTCACCACATGGTCCGCGGGGAGCAGAAGCTCGGTTTTCTTTTCCGCCGCCCTGTCAAGAATGCCCTTTGCGGTTTCCACCATGTCGTCCTCGACCAGCGACTTGCCCACCGAAACGCCCTTGGCCTTCAAGAAGGTGTAGGTCATGCCGCCCCCGATGATCAGTTTGTTCACTTTGTTAAGCAGGCTTTCGAGCACCGCGATCTTGCTCGACACCTTTGCGCCGCCGATCACCGCGACAAACGGTTTTGCCGGGTTCTTCACGATTTTTTCCTGAAGGTATTCGAGCTCCTTTTCCATGAGGAACCCTGCAACCGCGGGCAGATGGTGCGCAACGGTCTCGGTCGACGCATGCGGCCGGTGCGCCGTGCCGAACGCGTCGTTCACGTACACGTCGCCGTACGTGGCGAGCGCGGCCGCCAGTACTTCGCGCTCGGACTCCTCCTTGGAGGTCTCTTCCTTGTGGAAGCGCGTGTTCTCGAGCATGCAGATGCCGCCCTGGGGCAGCGCCTTGACAATCGCCTCGGTCTCGGGCCCCATGCACGCGGGCGCGAACTTCACCTCTTTGCCGAGCAGCTTGGCAAGATACTCGGCCACGGGCTTCATCCTGCACTTGCCGTCGATGAATTTCTTTTCGTCAAACGGTTTGCCGTCCTTCTCCGCCTTTTCCTTCGCCTTCTTCGCGTCTTTTTTCGGGTCGCCCAGATGGGACATGAGCACCAGGCTCTTGCAGCCCTGTTCGAGCACGTACTTGATCGACGGCAGCGCCGCCTTGATGCGCGTGTCGTCCTGCACAACGCCGTCCTTCATGGGAACGTTGAAATCCACGCGCATGAGCACGCGTTTTCCTTTTACGTCAATGTCGCGGATGGTCTTTTTAGAAATTGCCATAATGCTTCTCCTTGCCAAGAAAATCAATACTCCACCGCAAAGACGCAAAGGTCGCAAAGAAATCCATTATTCATTTTATTCCTCTTTGTGTTCTTTGCGGCTTTGCGGTGATTTTTTTCTACTAAAACAAGCCAGCGGCGGGGACACCGCCACTGGCTTTTATCAACAACTCACCTGTTACTTTGAAAAATTACTTCTTCTTCGCCATGAACTTGATGAGGTCGATCACCCGGTTCGAATAGCCCCACTCGTTGTCATACCACGACACGACCTTGAAGAAGCGCTTCTCGCCCTTCAGGTTGTTCTTGACAGTTGCGAGCGAGTCGTAGATGGACGAACGGGCATCGTGGATGAAATCGGTGGAGACCAGTTCCTCGTTGCAATAGCCCAGGTACCCCTTGAGGTAGGTCTCCGACGCTTTCTTCATCGCGGCGTCGATTTCCTCGATGGACGAATCGCGCGCCGAGCGGAACGTGAGGTCCACGACCGAGACATCGACCGTGGGAATGCGAAACGACATGCCCGTGAGCTTGCCTTTTGTGGAGGGGAGCACCTCGCCCACCGCCTTCGCGGCGCCCGTGCTCGAGGGAATGATGTTGATCGAGGCCGCGCGGCCGCCGCGCCAGTCCTTCTTGGACGGGCCGTCAACGGTCTTCTGCGTCGCAGTCGTGGCATGGATCGTGGTCATCAGACCGGTCTCGATGCCGATACCCTCCTTGATGAGCACGTGCACCAGCGGAGCGAGGCAGTTGGTCGTGCACGAGGCGTTGGACACGATGTTGTGCTTGGCCGGATCGTATTCGTTCTCGTTCACGCCCATGAGCAGGGTCTTGACCTCGCCTTTGCCGGGGGCCGAAATAATGACCTTCTTCGCGCCCGCCGCAAGGTGGCCTTTTGCCTTTTCGGAATCGGTGAACAGGCCGGTGGACTCGATGACCCATTCGACGCCCAGCGCCTTCCACGGAAGCTCGGCCGGCGTCTTGGTGGCCATGATGCACTTTGTCTTGAAACCGTTCACGACAAAGACGTCGTCCGCTTCCGCCGTGGGAGCGCTTTTCTCAGTCTTGATGTCGTGTTTGAAATGGCCGTGCACGGAGTCGTATTTCATCTGGTAAGCGAAGTATTTCGCGTCGGTGGTGACATCGACCACGGCAACGACGTCGATTTCCTTGCCCAGAATCCCCTGGTCCGCGATCGCCTGGTACACGAGCCTTCCGATGCGGCCGAACCCGTTGATGCCAACTTTAAGTGCCATGAAAATCCTCCAATTTTAATTGTGAAAAGGTATATGTTATGTTTGGTTGTCTTTTCTTTTTATGTCAAAGGAGTACGGTGAAATTTCAGGGTTATTGCTTTCCAAAGAAGGTGTGAAAATATACTTTCACACTGAAGCGGCAGTCAAGTTTTAGGGATGCAGGTTGATGGATACTTTGTGATTTTTTTCTGAATAAAATAATCAAGAAAAATATAGAAATTATTGGCGCCTGCCGGGCAGGGCACCGGCCTGACGGCGAGGGCCGGGCAGCACCGCGCTCTTGCGACGGCCTCCGGTCGCCCCTGGCGCGGAAAGTCATCCGCTATTTTTCCAAACCAAGCGCAGGGGCGAAACCCTGCTTTAAACTTTGTGCTTCCTCATTCACCTCATGGAAATTGAAGGCGAATTACGAATAATCAAGAAACTTTGAAAAAATTATAGACGACGGCATGCGCCATCACGTATCATATGGATGGAAAAGTACTTGACTAAAGCTTGTCGAACCGTTTTTTATTTATGAGACCCTTCGACAGGCTCGGGGTGACATCAGCCAAAGGAGGGCTTTCATGAACTAGGTGGTGATAATCCGCTCCGCCATTTCCCCCGGCCCGGTATTCTCCCCCACCTTGACAACAAGGATTTCCACCTTCTTCCTGCCGAAATATTCCACGAGCGGATAGGTCTCGTATTCAAACGACGCGATCTTTTTATTGAAGATTTCCATCTCGCTGTCTTGCCGTTTGCCCCGGTCCTCAAATCCCTTTCCCGCTTCAGCATTTTTCTTGCGTGCCAAGGCAACTGATGCCGGGCAATCAAGATAGACCACTTTTTCCACAGCCACATTTATCTCTTTCAGAAAATCAGCTTGAACAATGCTTCTTGGAAATCCATTGAGAACAAGCATATCATTCCTTGGATTTAATTTTATCGCCTGGACAAAATGCCTGAATATTTTTCTCGCAACCGGCAGATGCGCTTTGTCAATGAGCTGTCCTTTCATCACTGATTCGACGTATTCACTCTCACTCTTGGTAAGTCCCGCATATCCCGGTTCGTCAATCACCCGCCTTAACTGACCGCCGAAGTCAAAATGGAAATACCGTTTTTCGGGCGTGGAGAATTTTTCCTGAATGTAATCGCCCAGCGGCGATTTGCCGGAATTGGAGGTGCCGAGAATGAGAATCGAAGAAATCATTCCAGTTTTTATTGAAGCGGGAAGGGTGGAAGGCGGAGCATAAAATGTTGCATACGATTCTCTTTTTGCACGTTTGAGTTGATAGTTGAGTTAAGGCATTTTGCGAGTCACCAAAAAATAGATTTTGGAGGCGGCAAGCCCAAGCCGCCCAACATGATTACCCAAAGTAGGTACAATTATTGCTGAATTCTTATGGTATCAAAAATAAGGAGGTCCTATGATCAAAAAAGCCGTTATCGCCCTTGTTTGCGGCGTCTTGTTCCTGAATTGCGCCGTGGGTTTTGTCGGTCGAAGGGGGCATGTAGTGATCGTGCCTGCGCTTCCGGAGATTGTTGAGGTGGATCCCGACGGTTATTACTATCAAGGCGACTATGTCTATTGGTACAACGGGGGCGTCTGGTTCTATGCAAGATCAAGGGGAGGGCCATGGATACGCTTGCCGCGGGAACGCTATCCCCATGACACCCATTTCAGACACCACGAGGAGCATCATGAAGAACGTTAATTAAGGCAGATAAATAATGGGGGTGTGCGTTCTATAAATACGGTCGCGGGGAATTTTAAGGTAACGCGCCCATATCGCATATCCCTCCTCATTTTATCCTAATAAAACCCGGGCGCTTCCTTTTCCCCTCCCCTTTTGCTATTTTCTTCTCAGCAAAACAATCAGAAAGAAATCACCATGCCGAATCTCAATATCTATCCTTTTTCAACAAAAAAGCCCGGCAGGAAAAGCCTTTTCTTCATCGCTGGCCCCTGCGTGATCGAATCAGAGGGCCTGTGCCTGGGCATCGCCGAAACGCTCGCCGCAGCGGCCGCGAAGGAAAATGCCGTCATCATTTTCAAGGCGTCCTACGACAAGGCGAACCGCACGTCCCGGTCGTCGTTCAGGGGACTGGGAATGAAACGCGGGCTCAAGATTCTCGAAAAGGTTAAATTGAAAACCGGCCTTCCGGTCCTCACCGACATCCATTCTCCGCAGCAGGCGGCCGAAGCCGCCGACGTGGCGGACATCCTGCAGATCCCGGCCTTTTTATGCAGGCAGACCGACCTGCTCGTCGCAGCGGCGAAGACCGGCAAGTTCGTTAATGTCAAGAAGGGCCAGTTCATGGCGCCGGCCGACATGAAATACTCGCTCGAAAAGGCCGGCAGGAAGGCGTGGATCACCGAGCGCGGCACCGTGTTCGGCTACAACAGGCTCGTGGTTGACTTTGCGGGAATCCCCGTTTTGAAAAGGCTCGGCGCGCCCGTGATTTTCGACGCCACGCACAGCGTGCAGACGCCGGGCGGCGGCAGGGGGCGCTCGTCGGGAAACCGCGACCTCGCGCTGCCGCTCGCGCGAGCTGCCGTGTGCATGGGCGTTGACGGGCTGTTCTTTGAGATCCATCCGAACCCGGAAAAGGCATTGTGTGATAAAGACAACACCATTTCGGTGAAGGAGTTTGTGAAGAATATTCCGAGGTTGGGGGACTTGTTTGATGAAGTGAGTTCGTGGAAATAAAAAAGGCTGATACTATGGTACCAGCCCGCCGACATTTTCACTGATTCACATCCGCGTCAAGCGTTAACGCTCAAACGCTCCACCTTTTCTCTGCGCTTCTGCGGTGAATCTTGTTTTAATCTCAACAGGGATTGCTTCGTCGCAAAGAACTCCTCGCAATGACACGTCTTTTCTCAACTCATCAAGGTAGTAACGTTCTAACGCATTAACGCTCCAACTCTTTCTTACCACACCACAATCCGCTCCGTCCTCACCAGCCCCAGCGCGTCCACTCTTCCCACATAAACGCCGCCTGACCAATTCCCTTTATTTTGGGGAATGATCTGCTCGCCCGAGCCTATGCCGCTTGCTCCGTACATGAAGCGTCCTGACGCATCTGAAACAGACACCCGGTACTGCGTGGCGGTCGGCGGCAGCCTGAACGCGAGCCTGCCGTCCGCCCTGCTGTAGAAAACATACGGCGTGAGGCAGGTGCCCGAAACAACGCGGCCCCACTGCACCGTGGAACTGCCGTGCGCGTCGCGGAAATCGATGCCGGTCTGCGAGAGCGCGCCCGCGCTGGTGAACAGGGCCGACAACTCGAACCCGGCCTGCGATGCGTCCACGAACCAGGCGTACCGCTGGACAAAGGAGAGGTCTTCAAGCATGGCGATGACCTGCGGCACGAACGTGTCCACCTGCGCCTGCGTGAGCGCGGCCGCGTTGCTGCCGCACCAGCCAAGCGTTTTGCAGTCGGGCGCCCCGAATTCGGTGAGCCAGATCGGCTTCTGGTATTTGTTGTAGGCGTTGGTGAGGAACGTCTTGAGCGCCGACACCGCGTTGGCGGCGTTGGGCGGCGCGTAGTAATGGAGGCAGATGAAATCGACGCGGTAATTGTTCGCGGCGGCCTGCGACATGAAATCGTCGAGCCACGTGCCCGGGCTCGACGGCGCCGGGCTGCCGAGGATGAGCCCGGTCGAGATCAGCTTCGGCCACAGGCTGATGGCCTGCGCCACGGTCATGTTGGCCTGGCTGCCCAGGTCGGGCTCGTTGAAGCCGAGCAGGTAATGGTACGTGCCGTTGTTTTTCCCTGTTGTCAAGGCGCTGACGGCCTGGTCGGTCACGAAGTTCGTTCCCCAGAGCATGGGCACGAATTCCATCGGCTGATAGCCTGCGGGCACGGAACCTGAATGCGGGCTGCTGCCCCAGTCATAATACCAGCTCGCATCGGCAAGCGCCAGATTGGCCGGGCCGTACTTTGCGGCCGCAATGCCTTTTTTGGGCGTGACGATGGTTGCCGCATTCTCCTTGCCATAACCCGGTAGGAAAAAAAACATTAAAGCGGTTAAAAGCAGTACACTTCCCCTACGCGCGGTTTTCATCAAATGCCTCCCTTTATAATAGGAATAAGGAACTGCCCAGCCCCCTTAGTAATTTACCTAAAAAAAGGGACTTTTTCAACCTTTATCATCAAGGCTGGATAAAAAAAGGGCCGCCTGTTTTCAAGCGGCCCTATCCACCATTTTACAGGGATTAATCGATTATTAAACAGAAACCCCATCCCTGCATTATTTATGGTCGCTGAAAGTGTTTTTAAAGTTTAAAAATAAAAGACTTTTTGCGGGGAAAGTCAGCCTATCTCATAACACCTTAATAATCATGGCGCCTGCCGGTCACGGCACCGTTCCTTCTTCCGGGCCCCGCTATTCGCCTCGTTGCCGGACCGCCCGAAGTCGCCTTCGGCGAAGGGTGCTCCCGGCGGATGGTTAGGACTTGAATCGGGCGGTACCTGGCTGCACCCAGGAGGGGATAGCGGAGGACCGGTAGCGTGCTTTTCCGGAAACGGGTTCGAAGGATATGATGTGGAGCGCGACCGGGCCGGAGCGAGGGGGATACTTTCCCCCCATCAAAATTATTTTTAGTTACCGTTTAACTGCCTTGACAAATACCTCTCCCGCGCCTCCTCGCTCTTCCGCTCATCCCTCTTGTCAAGCATGACTTCCCACACTTTTTTCTCGTCCAGGTCGAACAGCTCATGGATGAGCTTGAGGTAATATGCCGCGCCGCGCGAGGCGAGGCGGTGCAGGAAGAGGATCTTGTTCTCGGTGACGAGCTCGTCGAACACGGAATCATCGGGAATGGGCGTGGCCGTGACCCTGCCGGGGAACAGCCTGCGCAGCGCGGCGAGAAAGCTGTTCTGGCGCAGCGTGTCGCGGTAGAAATTGGGGATTATCTTTGTGATCCTGCCGCCCCCGGGATGTTCCTGCGAGAGCATTTTCTCCATTTCGACGACGCCGTCCACCGCGAACTGCCTGAGTTCAACGGGTACGAAGATCTCGCCGCAGGCGTACACCGAGGAGATCTGCAGCCGGCCCATGCCGGGCGCGTTGTCGATGAGGACGAAATCGTAGAAGCGGCCGAGGTCGCATGCGTCAAGACAACGGCGCAGGCCGTGCACGTCGGCAACGTCGGCGTCGCACAGCGCCTGCGACGACGTCACCACGTGCAGGCCGGCAAGCTCCGTGGAGCGCACGCAGCGCAGGAACACGCCGGCCGCCTCGTGCGCGGGCACGCGGTACACGTCGCGGATGCCCGGCGAGCACACGCCCGCGCCCAGCATTGCCGAAAGGTTGTGCTGGCTGTCGTTATCGATCGCGAGCACCTTGAAGCCCACGAGCGACAGCGCCTGCGCGGTGCAGCCGGTGAAGGTGGTTTTTCCGACTCCGCCTTTGCGATTTAAAATGGATACTATTTTCATATAATGAATATATCTTTTTACGCTACGTTGAATTTTACAAAGGGAAATCTATTTCTCTTACTTTCTATTGATGTTGTGGGGGCTCCACCCCCACACCCCGGCGCTGATGGCGGAGAAAAAAAACCAAAACCGGAAATTGTTTTATGCCCGGCGTTAGGCGGGACTGGAGGCCGCGCTGGAGCGCGGTGGTGCCCGTCCCCTCGCCGACAGGCATATAAGGGCCGGCAGCCCGAGCCGAAGGACGACGACCCTTGTGACCCTTGGAAATCCCTGACGAGGGAGAAGCACCCGAAGGGGTGGACCGGAAGGACGGCCGACCCCGCGAAGCGGGGGAACGCCCACGTTTTTATTTTTTGTGTTTGTCTATTTTCTCCGCTGGCGGTCTATTTTCCCCAGCTCATTCAAACGCTTTTTAGCAATTTGGCACTGTTCATCGGCGGTCTTCGAGGAACATCCTGAAAACTCAATGAAATAGTTCCACGCCTTCACCGCCTCGATGAGTTCGGCCTGTGCGTAACTGTCAAGCGCTGCTTTTTTGTCAAGCGTTGACGCCTGGTAAAACAATATCTCGCGCTTGAAGTCGGCGGTGAACGGCACCACGGAGCCGGCCTGCGACGCGAGCGCCGCGTCGAGCCTTGCCTTTGCGTCGTCGAACATGCCGAGCATGTGGTAGGTTTCGCCGAGGTACGCGTCGATGGCCGGGTCGGAATAGTGCGCCCGCAGGTGCTCGAGGGTTTTCCTCGCCTTGTCGTACTGGCGCTCCTGCTTGAGGTAAATTGCGGCGAGCCTGATCTGCGCTTCGAGATATTCATTGGCGAGCCCGCCCTTTTCCATCGGCGGCACGAGCCGATACACGCCCTCCGCGTCCTCCCAGCGGCTGTTGCGCTCCATGATTTTCCCGCGGTCAAGCAGCCCGGCCGCGGGCGATTCGGTGTAATGCGGCGCGGCGCTTTCGATGGTGTGCATGCGTCGCAGGGCGACGAGCGACAGGATGAGGGCAGCCAGCGACAAGACGAACGCAATGGCGCTGAAACTTCTTCTGAACGAGAAGGGCACCATGAGCCGCCTGCCGATGCCCCAGTTCGTCAGCGACTGGAGGCTCGCCTGCAGGTCGTCGATGATCTCATGTGCGGTGCCGGGCCGGTGGTCCGCGTTCTTCGACAGCAGCTTGTCGATGAGCTCCTCGGTGAGCGACGAAACCGACGGCCGGACCTTGTTGACCGGCGTGTAGTTGCACTCGCTGATCTTCTTGATGAGGGCGGTGAGGTTCTCTCCTGTAAAGGGCTTCCGTCCCGTGACGAGCTCGTACATCACGATGCCCAGGGAGAAAAAGTCGCTCCGGATGTCAAGCGCTCCGCCCGCGAGCTGCTCCGGCGACATATAGTGGAAGGTGCCCACGATCATGCCCTGCATGGTGCTGCTCGTGATGCTGAGCGGCTTTGCCGCGCCGAAGTCCATGAGCTTGACCTGCTTTGCCGGCGTGATCATGATGTTTTCCGGCTTGATGTCGCGGTGCAGGATGCCGTGGATCACCTCGCCCGACGGCCCGGAAATCTCCGCGTGGTGCGCATAGTCGAGCGCGCGCGCGACCTGCAGGGCGATGTTGAGCACCTCGCGCTCGCTGATCTTCGGGTTCGCGCGCATGTAGTCGCGCAGGGTCTGGCCGGCAAGGTATTCCATTTCGATGTAGAAATGGCCTCCCACCTCGCCGGTGTCGAACACGCGCAGGATGTTGGGATGGTCGAGCCGCGCCGTGAGCTGCGCCTCCTGGCGGAAGCGGGCGAAAAAATCCTCCTCGTCGGCAAGCGACGGCTTGAGGACCTTTACCACCCTGTCAAGATCAAAGGGGATGTTGTGCGCCTTGTAAATGAAGGCCGTGCCGCCCTCGTTGATTTTTTCAATGACGCGGCAGTTGCCGATGGCGGCGCCGATGAACTGGTCCGGGGGCGGCGGCACGGGCTGGTCGTGCCCGGCCGGCGTGTTTATTTTTATTTTTTTTGTGTCCGGCATCAGGTCCCTCCGTCGACTAGGGTGGTGATCTCCTTCCGGATCGCCTCGATTTTCGCCTTTACCGCGGCGCGGCCCCGGTCAAGGGGCGCGCCCGGCTCCCCCCGGCACGAGGCGTAGAACTTGATTTTCGGCTCCGTGCCCGACGGCCGCGCCGTGATGATGCTGCCGTCGCCGCACACGAACTGCAGCACGTTTGACGAGGGGAGCGCGATGGCCTTCTTTTTTGTTTTGTCCTTCATGTCAAGCGAGGTGCCGTCGAGGTAGTCCTTTACCGTTGCAACTGCCAGGCCGCCGAGCTTCGCGGGCGGCGCCATGCGCAGCCGCTCCATGAGGCCGTTCATGACCGCGAGCCCCGACTCGCCCTTGAAATACCGTGACACCTGCGTCTCCTCGAAATAGCCGTATTTTTCGTACAACTGGTTGAGCCGGTCGAGCAGGGAGCGCCCTTGCGATACATGGTACAGCGCCATTTCCGCGGTCATCACCGCGGCCGACACCGCGTCCTTGTCGCGCACACTCGTGTTCACGAGATAGCCGTAGCTTTCTTCGGTGCCGAACAGGTACGACGGCCCGTTTGTCTGTGTCTCGAACTGGCGCATTTTCTCGGCGATGAACTTGAACCCGGTGAGGATGTCGTGGCACTCTATGCCGTGGTCTTCGGCGATGAGCCTGCCGAGCTCGGTGGTCACGATGGACTTGACAAACGCGCCGCGGACCGGCAGCGTGCCCAGCTCCTGCCGCGCGGAAAGGATGTAGTCGAGCAGCAGCACGCCGAGCTGGTTGCCGGTGAGCAGGAGATAGCCGCCGGCGGCCGGCACCGCGATGCCCAGACGGTCGGCGTCCGGGTCGGTGGCGAGCACCAGGTGGGCTTTTTCCTTTTTCGCAAGGTCGAGCGCCAGCTTCATGGCCGACGCCTCCTCGGGGTTGGGAACCGCCACGGTGGGGAAATCGCCGTCGGGCTCCTTCTGTTCCTTGACAAAGACCACTTTTATGCCCGCATCGGCCAGCGCCTTCTCCACCGGCATGGCGCCGGTGCCGTGGAGCGGCGTGTAGACCACTTTCAGCTGATTTCCCTGCGCCTTCACCAGCGCGGGCCGCAGCACGCAGGCCTTGACCATGGCGATGAACGCCTCGTCGACGTCCCGGTCGATCATCTTGAGAAGGCCCTTTTCAAGCGCTTCGTCTTTCGTCACGAGAAGGATTTCATCCCCCGCCACCGCCCTCACCAGCTTCACGATGCCGGTGTCGTGCGGGGCGATGATCTGCCCGCCATCGGTCCAGTACACCTTGTAGCCGTTGTATTCGGGCGGGTTGTGGCTCGCCGTGATCACGATGCCCGCGGTGGCCGAAAGTTTACGGACGGTAAACGACAGTTGGGGCGTCGAGCGCAGCGACGTGTACAGGTGCGTTGTTATGCCGTTGGCGCACAGCACGCGCGCCGCGTCAAGCGCGAACTCCGGGGAAAACCTGCGCGAATCGTAGGCGATTGCGACCGAGGCTTTTTCGGCAGGCACGGCCTTTTTGATGTAATTGGCGAGCCCCTGGGTCGTCTTCTGGATGATGAACGAGTTGAGCCTGTTGTACCCGCCGCCGATCACGCCGCGTATGCCGCCCGTTCCGAACTCAAGCTCGGTGTAAAACCGGTCCGAGAGCTCGGCATAGTCTTTTCTGGCAAGCAGGTCTTCAACCTGTTTTTTAAAAAACGGGTCTTTTTCGAACCTGATGTATTCCCGGGCCTTTGCAATGATTTCCGCTGTTTCCAACGCCCATGTTCCTTTCATGTTTTACATTTTGGTATATATAATTAATGTTGTGCGTTCGGCTTCTGGAAAACAAAAAATAATAAATGAGGTATCAGGGGAAAATAAAGTAACCGGGGACAAAACAGAGTATATTTTATTGAAGCGATGTTGACATCCCGTCAAGCTGTCCCCGGTTTTGCGGGCGAATAAATGGCTTCGTGGAAAAAGGAGCGGGAACGCGGCAATGGCCCTTCAAATCGTCTTCCTGGCTGCAAGCCTCCTTCTCATCCTCTTCTGCTGCATCATTTTCGTCAACGCGATCGAGCTTTTCGGCAAATCGCTCAATTTACACCAGGGGATCGTGGGAAGCATCCTTGCCGCCATAGGAACCGCGCTTCCCGAAACCGTCATCCCCATCATTGCCATTCTTTTCACCGGCGGAAAAGCCGCCAAAGACGTGGGCATCGGCGCCATCGCCGGGGCGCCGTTCATGCTCGGCACGCTCGCGTTTTTCGTCGCCGGCTCGGCGGTCCTGATCTATGCGCTTCTCGGCAAACGCACTCCGGAAATGACCGCGGACATTAAAAATCTTGAGCGCGACCTCACCTTTTTCCTGATCTATTACAGCATCGCCATCGGCACTACCTTTTTTCATGAGCACGCGGTTTTGAAGGCGATGGTGGGGCTTGCCCTGCTCGCGTCATACCCCCTTTATCTGCGGTGGACCATTAAAAGCAAGAACGATGAAATAGAGACAAAAGATAATCTTTACATTTCGGGAATTTTCCGCCTGCGCCCAACGCTGTTTTTAATCATTGTGCAGCTGGCCGTGAGCCTTGTCCTGCTCGTTGTTGGGGCGCATTATTTCGTGGTCTATGTCCAGGCGTTGTCTGTTTCCCTCGGCGTACCCGCGCTCATCCTGTCACTCATCATCACGCCCATTGCCACCGAGCTTCCGGAAAAACTCAATTCCATCATATGGGTGGGAAAAGGCAAAGACACGCTCGCGCTCGGCAACATCACGGGCGCCATGGTGTTCCAGAGCTGCTTCCCCATCGTGTTCGGAATGCTGTTCACCGAATGGCGCCTTCGGGGCGCGACGCTGGTGTCGGCCGGGTGCGCCCTTTTGTCGGCGCTCATCGTTCTTGCATGGGTAAAAACCGCCCGGTCGCTGAACCCCTATGTTCTGTGCCTTGGCGGCGTGTTCTACGGCGTTCTGATCACCTATATTGTTCTGGAAAAATAACATGACGGCTTTTCTCCTCACCCTCGACCACAATCTTTTCTGCATCATCAATTCCCATCATTCGGCGTTCTGGGACGGTTTCTTCCCGGCAATTTCCTGGCTCGGCAGCGGCTGGGTGGCGACCCCCATCCTTGTTGCGATTTCGCTGCTCAAGGTCCCGCGTAAAAAATTCCTGGCCTTTTTCATTTTCGCCGCCGCTGGTTTCATTTTGTCAAGCACGATCAACACCCAAATAAAAAACGCCGCGCAGCGGCCGCGGCCCATCGGGTATTTCGTGACCCACCGCGTAACGTGCCCCGGCTCACACAACGGACTCTACACCGTCCATGTGGTGGGAGAGCCGCTGGCCACCCGGTCGTTTCCGTCGGGCCACGCCAATACCGCGTTCTGCGCCGCGGCTGTGCTCGCTTTTTTCTTCGGCGGATGGTTCTGGCTCGCCTTTGTTCCCGCGTTCCTGGTGGCCTATGCGCGCGTGTATGCGGGCGTGCATTTCCCGCTCGACACGGCGTTCGGCGGACTGCTCGGCATCACCATGATCACGCTTGCATATTTCGCATACAATAAAACAGGGACGGCCGTTCAGGAAAAACTGGAGCCCCTGCTGACAAGATTGTTTTTCCCTAATCGCAAGAGACCCGCCGGCAGGTTCGTTGCCGGACGGGAGGACCATGATCCTCAATAAGAAAGTGGTGGTGGTGCTTCCCGCCTTCAACGCGGAAAAGACCCTGCAGAGCACCTACGACGAAATCCCGAAGGACGTCGTTGACGACGTCATCCTCGTTGATGACGCGAGCAGGGACCACACCATCGAGCTCGCCGAACGCATCGGCATCAGGCACGTGATCAGGCACGAAAAAAACCGAGGCTACGGCGGCAACCAGAAGACCTGCTATACAAAAGCCCTTGAGCTCGGCGCCGACATCGTCATCATGCTCCACCCCGACTACCAGTACACGCCAAAACTCATCACGGCCATGGCGAGCATCATTGCAAACGGCCTCTACCCCGTGGTGCTCGGCTCGCGCATCCTGGGCGGCGGCGCGCGCCGCGGCGGCATGCCCCTTTACAAATACATCTCGAACCGTCTGCTCACGCTCGTCCAGAACGTGCTCATGGGACAGAAGCTTTCTGAATACCACACCGGGTACCGCGCGTTTTCGCGCGAGGTGCTGGAGCGCATCAATTTCATGGCGAACTCCGACGATTTCGTGTTTGACAACCAGATGCTGGCGCAGATTTGTTTTGCGGGGTTCAAGATCGCGGAGGTGACCTGTCCGACCAAGTACTTCAAGGAAGCGTCGTCGATAGGGTTTGCGAGGAGCGTGAAATACGGGCTGGGGGTGCTGGGGGTGGCGATCGGGTACAGGATGAGGAAGTGGGGATTGTAAATGAATATTGACAGATGCAACCCATGCCGTTCGGTGGAAAGCTGAGCGTCTTTTAAACAAGGGTTGACAGAAATTCAGCGGCGCTCTCCAAAAGGACTCCGCTATTGTGTTTGAAGGTGCCTTCCATTTATAGGACGGTTTCACGCCTAAAGGTGATTTACCGCTTTTGTTGCGCTTATATGACGGTGGAATTATTTTTTTTATCCATTTCATAAACAAGCTTAACAATCTCTGCAAAGGAGCAATCGGTATGACCAGCGTCAAATCAACAATAGCTATTTCATCAATGTTGGTGATCGTCCTTTCATTCTTATCCGCCGCCCAGGACCTTTCCGACATTTCCCTGCCCGCGCCCAATGTGACCGGCGGGAAGCCCCTCATGCAGGCGCTCAAGTTGCGGCAGTCGCAGCGCTCCTTTGGCGCGAAAAAATTGCCGGTGCAGACGGTGTCCGACCTTTTGTGGGCCGCGTTCGGCATCAACCGGCCCGATTCCGGAAAGCGCACCGCGCCCTCCACGAGAAACTGGCAGGAAGTTGACATTTACGCAATAATGGAGGACGGCGCCTACCTGTACGATGCCAAGGCCAACAAGCTGAAGGTGATCGCAAAAGGTGATTTGCGCAAACTCACCGGCTCCCAGAAGTTCGTGGTATCCGCGCCGCTCAACCTGGTGTTCACGGCCGACACCGCGAAAATGAAGGGCGGCGCTGCCGATGAAAGGCAGCTGTACATGGGCGCGGACGTGGCCTTCATCAGCCAGAACGTTTATCTGTTCTGCGCGTCGGAGGGGCTGGGCACGGTGGTGCGAGGGTCGGTTGACCGCGCCGGCCTGACAAAAGCGCTCAATCTGCCGGCGGAGAAAAGGATCATTTTCGCGCAGACGGTGGGATATCCGGAGGCCGAGAGTCATTAAGATTGTGGACCATTCTGCCGTCAAAATGTTTCATTCTTCCGGCAAATGATTTTTTCTTAGATTATTTTCGATGCGGGCTTTTTGTCATAATGTTTCTCTGCCGATAGGCATTCCAATATCAATTTCCCTGTGAAGATTACTTTTTTTACCTGCCTTAGAAGGCCGTAAAGTGAATATTTCTTTAATGACAATGGTTTGATTTCGAAGTCGCACCCATTAAATATCACATCAACCTTTGCATTTTCTGAAAGATGATATTTCAAGGCAAAGGACTTTGGAATCACCAGTGCAAAATCATGTCCCCATTTTTGAATCCTAGTTTTCATGGCATATCTTATGGCGCAAACATTGCCGGCACCTTCTCCCTCATAAAATACACAAACCCGTACTCCGCCTTGATCTCCTTTAATTGCGGCATCTTCCGGTACTGCGGCGCCTTGTCTATCCTGCACACGAGATATGCCGGTTTGTCAATGGCGCCGTTTAACAGCCATTCAACGTCGCTGCCGTTGGGATTTCCGCCGGCCAGTTTTTTGGTATAAAACAGGTCGGCATAGCTCTTGAACAGCGACTTGGCGTACACGTCTTTTCCCTGCAGGCTTTTGTAAAACCGCACCGGCCCGGCGCCCGCGTAGTTCTCAACTTTGGGGACAAACAGAATCATGGCCGCTTGCAGGCACAGGGCGGATGCCAGGATAAGCACTGCAAAGCCCGCACCAAATTTTTTTCGGGTCACAAGGATAACGGCGGCAACAACCGCGGCGGCGTATCCTAGCCCCACGGCCGTTTCCCCATACGACCAATGGCCGGGATAGGTAAGGCATTCCTGCGCGAACCGGTCGGTCACATGCGGGATAAGCCATTTGGTGTGCATCATGACAACAGGGAAAGCCGCGATCACGACCGCGACCGTCAGGCCGAAAACCGCGAGGGAAACCGTGAGCCAGCGGTTCCAGGTGAATTTTCCAGTCAGCACCGCGTGCAGATGGTATGCGGCGAGAAAGGTGACGGGAAAGTAACACAGCGACGAATAGAGAACGGTTTTTGTCTTTACGATTGAGAAAAGTATCAGTACCACCCAGAACAGTACGAGCATCCACCGGGTGAATCTTTTTTGCGCATCGGGATCGGCCCTTGACGGACGGAAAGCCCTGACCGCCAGAAACGACGCGGGAAAGCACCCGAACAGAAGCACCACGAAATGGAACCAGAACGGCCGGCCGTGGCCTGCGTCGCCGGTTGTCAAGAGTCTCATTTGATATTTGACGAATTCGGTGACGAATCCCGGCCCGTGCGTGAGTGTCTCCGCGCCGTACCAGGCCAGCGACACTGCGGCGCAGGCCGCTGCGCAGGCGATCACGCCTTTCCATGACAGATACGGCCGGAACCGCAGCATGATCCAATAAACAACCATGCACAATGACGCAACGAGAATCGCAACAGGCCCTTTGGTGAGCGTTGCGAGTCCGAGAAACGCGCCCGCGAGCGCGAGCGGGCCGACGAGGCTTTTGCTTTTCTCCGTTTTCTCGCTTGTAAAAATGAAGTAGATGCCTAGGAAAATGAAAAGGTTGAAGACCGGATCGATGATGCCCGACTTGAAAAACAAATGCGGCAAAAAAGATCCGAGAAACGCGCCCGCCCAGAGCAGGCCGAAGGTCCTGTCAAAAATCTTTTTTCCTATCCGGTAAACTGCCAGCAGTGTGAGAATCCCTGCCAGGGCATTAACAAACCGCGCCGCGAACTCCCCCACGCCGAACAGCGACATGGAAAGCGCCTGGAGCCAGAAAAACAGGGGCGGCTTTTCGAAAAACGGACGGAAATCGATCTGCACCTGCAAAAAGTTTCCGGTCACGAGCATCTCGCGCGCAGCCTCGGCGAAATTTAATTCGTCCCAGTCGAAGAGATAGGCGTTGCCGAGGAAGGGAATAAAAAAGAAAATACCCGTCATGATGATAAGCAGGTGAAAAAGATATTCTTTTTTTGAATTCCCCAAAGATGCCTCACAATTTAATAAATACTGCAATGAGGATAAAATAATAATAGCATTAATAAATCTTTTCGGCCGCAACCATCTGCCCGATCGGAGTCAAGGCGGACGTTTTACATATCGGAAGTCCGCCGACGCGTTAGGGGCGACTGAAGTGGTGAGCAAGAGCGAATTGTCGGCCGACCCCGCCGCAGGCGATTCGGGCGGTCCGGCAATGAGGCCGAATGGCCGAGCCCGGAAGGAGAACCGACCCCTTGTGAAGGGACTCAAGTCCCTTCACAAGGGGGAACGCCCAATTCTAATATATTTTTTAGTCCTGCTTCCCCGTCGTCACCGGTCCGCCCGAATCCACCTTTACTGGCGCCACAGCCTTCACTGTTGTCGTGTCCGGTTTCTTCTTAAAAATTGATAAAAACTGTTCGAACGGGTTCTTCGGCTTTTCCTTTTCAGCAACTTTTACTGCTCCGCACTCTGTCGAGTCCTTGGGCGTCGTGCGCCTGAGGTACGCCTCGTAGCGCGTGAAATACCCCTTGGGGTTCTGCACGCCCGCGCGCAGCATCAGGCCCTTTGTGAGGAATTTATGGAGCGTCTTTCCGTCGCGCACGCCCGTGTATTTCTCATTGCACTCGCCGATGCACGACACGGTGACGTCGCGCACGTCGGGATCGTTCTTCCCGGCCGCAAGTCTGGAAAGATCGAGCCGCAGCACCGCGTTCCACAGCCCGTAGTTTGTTTTCCTGCCGCTCTTCGCGGCCGCGTCGAACGGCTTGATCACGTCGTCGGTGGTGCCGCTCTTCGCGATGTACGACACCGGTCCCTCGAGGGGGAGCACGGCGCGGTCGAATGTGTCCTTCTTGTCAAGTCCCGCGGTGTCGCCGGGCGCCAGGTCGAACGCGTCGAGCCCGTCATTGGTCACGAGCCGCTTGTGCAGCCCCAGGTAGGTGGGCCGCAGGTTGTTGGGGTCGGCGAACGGATGATACCGCTTGATCGTGTCCCGCATGACCATGGTGTCGCCGTTGAGCACGATGTTGTCGAGGATGAGCGACGGGTGGTCTGCCGGCCGCTCGATGAGGTCGTTGTTGTACAGCACGTTGAACAGGTGCATCTGCTCGTAGAGCGTGAGCTCGAGCGTGCCGAGCGCCACCGAATACAGGCTGTCGGAAATCGGGACGCGCTTCTGGCCCGAAACGGCCGAGTCGACGCCGGCGCCCACGATGCGCGCGAGCTCCTTGTACACGCGCACGCCGGTCACGGCCGTGAGGTGCAGCTCGTCCCGGATGCGGTCGAACGCGCCGATGCGGTAGAAGTACTGGACAAGCGGGAACGCCTCCTTGCTGATGCCGCCGTCGAGCGAAAACAGGGTTCGGTTGAGCCGGTACACGGTCTCCACGCCGAGGATGTTGTTCGACGCGTTGAGCTGGTCGAACACGTACTGGCACCCCTCGAACACGTCTCCGTGGTTGTGCACCTCGTAGCCGCGGTTCTTCACCGCGCTGTGCGTGAAGGTGACGCCCGTGATTTTTCCCTCGCTGTTGACGCGGAACCTGCGCTGCCACGGCACGTTCTCGGCCACCTCGAGGCTGTCGTTCCATTTCGCGTACGGCGAAAACGTCCCGAGGTCGAAATTCAGCGCGTTGAAGATCGGCTTTGCCGTTGACGATCCGTTGGGCGTCCTGTTGCGCAGCAGTCCCGACAGCCGCGAGCCGATCTTGTCCTTCGAACAATACGCGAGCAGCCTGCCCTCTTTGGAATCCATGATGCTGTAGGCGTAGTATTGCCCGGTGACAAGAATGGGCTTGCCTCCCATCATCACTACGGTGTCGGGACCGTAGCCGCGGGCTTTGACCAGCCGCTCAAGCTCCTGCTGCAGCGGCAGGTCGAGCGTGAGCCGGATGAAGAGGTTGCCCTTCTTGCGGATCAGCGAGTTGGGATCCACGATGTTCATCTGCTCGAGCTGCTCCGCCGATGCGCCGTTTCGCGTGAGCACCGAGAGCCAGTATTCGTTCGCGCAGTCGACGAGCGCGCCGAAATCGGTCTGCACCTGCCGCGGTTTTTTAAACGTGAGCGCCTGCACCTCGGCAAGCACTTTTTTCTGCCTGGCCGCGTCCCAGCCCATGGCCTTGCCGATGCGCGGCATGTCAAGCGCGCACTGGCGGGCGATCTTGGGTTTCACGTTGCGGCCCCACTTCACCATGCGCGCAAGATATACGCACTGCGCGTCGGAAAGGTCCTTGAGGTCCTTTTCGAACAGCGCCCGCGCGATGTCCCTGCACCCGATGAGGCCGTTGTCGCTCGCGATGCAGTGGTTCACGTACACCTCGAGGATCTCTTCCGGTTTGTAAACCTGCCGCAGGGCGTTGGCGAGCCGCATCTCCCGCAGCTTTCGGTCCATGGTCTTGCCGGCCACGCGGTGGCCCGCCTCGTCGACGCTGGAGATGAAGAGCTTGGCCACCTGCTGGGTGATGGTGGAGGTCCCGCGCGGCGCGCGCGGCCTCAGCGAGATAAGGCTATGGAGAATGCCGCCCGCGGCCGCGCGCACGATGCTCGCGTATTCCACGCCCTCCTTGTTCTTCCAGAACCCGGCGTCCTCTGCCGCGACCAGCGCGTTCACGAAGGTGCGGGGAAACTCGATTATCTTCGCGCGCGTATGGTTGGTGCGTATGCGCGCGATGTCGCGGTCCCTGCGGTCCGCGATGCGGATCTCGTTGGCGTAGTTCTGCACCGCGTTGAGCCGCGCGATGACCGACAGCGACGGGTAGTCGTTGACAAACACGCCGTCCACCACGAGCGCGGCGTTCTTCTTCGCCGCGGTGTCGGCGCCGAGCAGCTTGCCCGCGGCCTGCTCCATGGCCTCGTCCTTGAGAACGTCCTGCCAGGCGGCCCCGAGCTTGCGCGAAAGCAGGCCGCGCTGCTCCAGGTTGACGAGCTTTCTGCCCCACTCGTTGAAATAGCGGTTGAAAAAGTATTCGCCGATGCGGTAGGCGGGACAGGCGGCCGCAACAACGAGGATGGTGAGGCCGATAAGAAAATAGAGCAGACTTTTTAACAGGGACCTTTTCTTGCGGGGCGGATTTTTTTTGTTCTTTGCCATGCGGGATGGGATTGAGAAATGAAATGATTTTGTTGTTAAGGTTAAAAATAGGTTTTGAATATTGCTTGATAATAATAAAATTCCACATGCGGGGGAAGGCTCCCCCTGGGGTGCAGCTTCCGTCGCCGCGCGGTTGTCGAGTAGCAGGCACTTTAGTAGCGCGTGTCGAAACAGCGCGGCTCCGGTGATCTGCACCCACACCCCCTCTTTGGCGCCGGGACTTCATTGGCCGGCGGTCATTCGAGTGGCTGTCGGTCCGATAGTGGTAATAGAGAGTTTACACGGTGGAAGGAAGACGTATTGTATAGGCATCCGTCAACCTTGCCCTTTTTCAACAACCGCCCTCCAACAATATTTTAGTTGACTGCCTGATCTCTGGCTGCTGACTGCTGAAAACTGCATTTTGGGCGCACCCGCGGGCGACGGTTGTTTAAAAAAAATCATTTGCAATTCACGACCGGCGCCACTGAAATTGTTGACTAACGCGAACTCCACCGCGTTAGGCAGGACTGGAGGCCGTCGCCGGAGCGCGGTGCTGCCCGGACGCCCCGTGAAGCGGCTCGTGCCGGGCAGCCCGACCCGAAGGGGTGGACCGGAAAGACGGCCGACCCCGCCGCGCAGGGTAACGCCCACCTTTTTATACTAGAATATCAAACAGCATTTTCCATCCCAAAAATATATTTTCAATGATGACCGATCCGAGGCATTATATGAACAAACTAGTCCAAATCATTCTCCCCCTCACGGCGCTTGTATTAGTGTCATGCGTCAAGCAGGTCACCAAACAGACGATGACTCTCACCCAGGGTCACGACATCGTGAAGGTGGAAAAGGGCGACACCACGGCGTATGTCGTTTCGTTTCAGGATTCACTCGAACGGAAACGGTTTTCGAATTCCCTGGAAAAATTGCTCAAGGACTACCCGTTCAAACGCGACACGCTTGTGCAGAACAGGTTTTTCAAACTGCAACTATCTTCGTACAACCCCTGCCCGAGCGAGGCCAAAGTCGCCCCTGCCGAGACGCTCAAGGCGATTCCCGCGCCGGTAAAAGAGGAAAAAATCGAACCGCGGATCGGCGGCAGCGTCACCATGTACCTGCAGCGCGGATTTGTTGACCAGAACATGTCCGCTCTCATTTCCTGCTATCCATTTAACAATGATGCCTGTCCCATCACTCGCGGCAAGGAGACAGCGGGATATTTCCAGGTGAAAAGCGTTTCGGACCGGGAGATCACCCTTGTCCTCGGCGACAAGGCGGCAAACAGCGCCGGCAAGGCGCTCACCTCGTTCGATTGCGTCAATGCATGGTCCGCGTTCGTGAAGAGGCACCCCGCAGAAGGCACCGCGCTTTTCCGTAATGTAAAGGGACTGTCCGGGTTCATTCATGGCCAGGAGGCCATCATCGCCGGGTTCCAGGTGGTTGACCAAAAAACCATTTCGCTTCATTTTGACCCGGCCGACCCGCTCGCGCTCGCACGGATGTGCACGCCGCGCGCACTGCCCGCGTCATTCAAGATGGGCCCATACGCGGTGAAGAGCGACAATGCGGGCACCGTGATCCTTGCACCCAACAGCCGTTTTCCCGGGACCAAGGGGTATCTTTCGACCTGCGTCCTCAAGCTCGGCAAGGACGCCAATCCCATCCTTTCGTATTCGGTAGGCAACTACGACATCATGTCGCTTTTTTCCCTCAAGGACCTCGACTTTGCCCGGCGCAAGGCGCTTGAGCAGTCGAACCTGATCGTGTCCGCCGAAGACCGCTACTTTGTTTCGTGCAACCTCGAGCCGAAGGAATTGCGACAGGCCGTGCGCAAGGCCATTGACGGTCGCGACATGTTCGTGAATTTCGTCAAGGCAGAGGGCGGCGTGATCACGGCGATCGAAAGCGACAGCGCCGCCCCGGCCGCGGTGCCGGCCGTACCGCAACCACCGAAGCAAAGCGCTCCTTGTTCCGTGCTGTACCGTTCGGACGATCCGGTTTCCGACATCGTTGCCGAAAAAATCGTTGCAGACCTGACGCGCGGCGGCATCCAATGCGCGCTGAAGGCAGCGACGCAGGAGGAATACGAGGCCGCGCTCGCAAGCAAAGACTACGGCATTTGCGTGGGCTGGGTTCCCAAAAGCGCCATGTTCGACCAAAGCGAGCGGCTGAGGCTCTCGAGCATTTGGTTCAACGACGTTATCGACGAGCAGGCCCGCATCGCGGACTGCCGGGAGATCCCGCTTTTCTGGGCGAGAGAATATTTTTTGTGCAAGAAGAAGATCGCGTTCGCGGGGGATGCGGTGGAAGGGATATTTATTAAAGAATAGCCATCCAATTAATTTTTTGATTTTACTTGATATGAAAAGAAGGTAAGCTTTCAGCAGTCAGCGGTCTCCGGCCGGACGTTCTTCCAATTTCCAATTCTCTTATTGGTCTGCTGAGTAAGCCGTTCGTGGTGGGCTCGTTTGCACATAGCTTGTGGAAGTGAACCATGAAGGGCGAAAAAATAACGCGGCGGCGTCATTCCTTATTGTCAAGATGCCTGCGTGGCGCCATCGAGCAGCTCAATTATTCCAACAACCTTTTTCCGTTTTCTCCTTCTAATAATAGAGGGTAACATTTTTTCAATCGATTGAAAAACAAAATGATAAAACACTCAAATTGCCAAATCTTAAAGTATGAGGTATATTTTCCTGCTCTATTAATGGACAGAATCATCATGAAAAATTCATCCGCCACACACGTCTTATCTATTGCCGGACGATCCGCCGCGACGGTTCTTTTCCTGTCAACATTAATTTTTAGTCAGCCAACTTCATCCACACAGAAATCACTCCGCCTCACCTTTTTCGGCTCGGCAACCTGCGGCGAGTGCGCGGAAATCAAGACAACGCTGCTCAAGCCGCTCGAGAAGCAGTATGCCGGCAAGCTGACCGTCACCTACCGCGACATCGAGGTGGAAAAAGACCTGAACATCCTCACGGCCATGGAAAAAGGGTACCATGTGGCCAAGACCGCGCCGCAGGAGCTTTTCTTCCCCGACACCGCGCTTGTCGGATACGACGACATCATGAAGGACGGACGGCGGATCATCGAGGCATATCTTGCCAAACCGGAAAAATGGGGCTACGCCCACGCCTACGGCGACAGCACCATCGACACGCTGAGCGCGGCCGCCATGATCAAGGACCGGATGAAGACCTGGTCGTTTGTCGGCCTGTTCGCCATCGGCTTTGTTGACGGCGTGAACCCCTGTGCCATCGCGTCAATGATATTCCTCATTTCGTTCCTGGGCACGCAGAACCGCAAGCGCAACGACGTGCTCAAGATCGGACTTGCGTTCGCCGGAGTCACCTTTCTCACCTATTTCCTGCTCGGGCTCGGCGCGTTCCGTATCCTGTCGCTCATGGACAAGTTCTACTGGTTCTCGCTCGCCATCCGCGTCGTCGCGGTCGGCGTCGCCCTGTGGGTGGCGCTGCTTTCCATATGGGACGCGTGGCATTACTGGCGCACCCAGGACACGAGCGAGATGAAGGTGCAGCTCCCCAAGAGCGTGAAGATGCTGATCCACACCGTGATCCGCGGCAACCTGTCCACCAACAAGATCGTGGTCGGCGCCATCATTACCGGCTTTCTCGTAACCCTGCTCGAAGGCGCGTGCACCGCGAAGATCTACCTGCCCACGATCATGGCAATGACCCACACCTTCGGGTTCAGGCTCGCGGGATGGATCCTGCTCGTGATTTACAATTTCCTGTTCGTGCTTCCCCTGCTCATCGTTCTCACCGCGACCGCCTACGGCCTCAAGTGGAAAAGGCTCTCCTCGTTCCAGCAGCGGCACATGGTGATCACCAAGATGCTGCTGGCGCTGGTGATGTTTGGGCTGGCCGCGTTTATAACGGTGGGAAGATAATTAACAAATAGAAAAAGAGAAGAGTTGGGCGTTACCCCCATGGAGGGGCTCATTGCCCCACCATGGGGTCGGTCTCCCTCCGGGCTCGGCCTTCGGCCTCGTTGCCGGACCGCCCGAAGTCGCCTTCGGCGAAGGGTCGGCCGGCAATTCGCTTTTGCTCACCCTTCGGTCCACCTAACGCAAAAAATAAGAAAAGGGGTAATTATATTTTGTAAGATAAGCCAGAACGATCAAAAAATATCCTACTCGACAAATAATGCTAGGTTATCTTAAATTCATCATAAATATCAGGCCAATCTGATTTTAATTTTTCTTTCCCTTTTTGACTTAGGAATAATGGCAAATATCCATAGGTAGAACTGGAAAAGCAACCTGGGTATTTATTTATTTTCATTTCGACGAAATTTGAAAATTCTGATATTAAATAAAATTGTAAATTGCTGTAATATTGTATCACCTCATCCAGGTTTTTTTTACCTTCACCATAAATTTTAGGTTCAAACGGATCCAGATCTGTAGCCTCTCGTTTTTCTAATGAATCTTGCGACAGAAACCACAATAAAACCGTTGCCGCATACATATTTACGTCTTTTTGAAACATTCGCAAAATGAAATCTTTCTCTTTAATTGCATGAGCGAAATAATATGCTGCAATTAACGATAACTTAGGCTCTACTTTTTCTTCAGGAATGAATTCGATAGGTATAGCGCAGTTAAGTCCCAAGCAAGAGGTATCAACATATTGATAAATTGAAAATTGAATGCCATGTTTACCAATTGCATCAAATTTCTTAAATCTATTCCTATATTTTTCGCTTGGCTGAAGTTCCTCGTGCACAGTATGGCTCACTAAGATTTGGCATCCATCAGCCTTATCCACAATTCGCGATGCCAAGTTTATCCCGGCTCCCGCAATATTGTCCCTACCATTAACATCTGTGACGAAAATGTCAGTATTTTGATGAATTCCAATACGAACCTTAAATTGTCTCATTTCGTTCTTCTCGGACAAATTGTATTCCTCTAACAATGCTAGAATTTGCAAAGCAACTTGTATATGAGAATCATATTGCAAATTCGGCGCAAACAACGCTATGCACATACCATCACCGGTGGGAATCAGATTTGTCCCAACATGGTCCTGATTTGTATCTATCGATTCTTTCACAATTGAATTTAATTGTGTGACAATTGCCGATTGAGCTTCTGCACTTCTAGTACTAAAACTTACCACATCAAGAAAAACATACTTAAAATATTGTCGTACCACATTGTCAATAGGAGTATCCATAATTTATTTCCTTGTTTTATTTACTAAATTTTATTACAGTTACTCTTCAATTCTTATTTACGACCTTTCTTTTTCTGCCGTTCAAAGTAAAATGTTCCTGCTTCATAATCTAACACGCTACCAACTTTTAATCCACCACGTTTCTTTTTTTCGTTGTATTCTAATAATGATCCAGCATTTCTAATCAATAAAGTTTCAATCTCGCGCTCCTTTGTTTTTTGGCGAACGACATAAAATGAAAAATATTGAAGCTAAATTGGATGCGCCTTAAACCTGGCTGCAAGGCGACTAAATATTGCACCTCGGCCAATATATCTAGGTATACCCATAGAATCATGGGCTATATAAATTCCCTCTGTTCCAAGTTTGTTTTCCTGAAGTATATGTTTTATCCAATTAACTGTATTCCAGGGAATTTTTTCACCGAATGCTTTAAAAATCGTCTGGTCTTTTTTTCCCGGCCTGCCTTGTTTGGCTATTAATTCACCACAGCTAATAGTCCAGCTTCCAAAGGTCTTATGATCTCTTGATTTTTTTCTTGAAGTTCGCTTTTTTGACATATAGCGAATCCTTTGTCAATTATATTATTTATATCTTAACCAATTGATCTCTTGTCAATACTTATACCATCTAATCTTTTCAACTTTACAAGCCCTCTATTTTTTCAATGCCTTCCCATCTCCCCCCAGCTCTTCCCCGACTCCACGAGCGACCCGGGCCCGAAAAACGCCACTGCTTCCGCTCCGTCAATATTCCCCAGCACTACGCTTTTGCAATGCGGCATGTCCTGCTGCGGGTCTTCCGCGCTTGCCACCTCGGCGGCAAGGGCCATTCCCTTTTTCATCTCAGGCAGATCGAATTCACACGCAAGCTTATCCCCTTTCGCAGTCTGTGCGTTTGACGGCAGGCACAAAAGAAGTTCTTTGCGCTCCTTGCTGTAACTGGTAAGCAGGCCGTCCACTTTGCCACCCTTATCCGGCCGTGCAATCCTTACCGGTATGGTGAGAAGCATGTCGCCGCCGCTTTGGATGCCGCGTATCGAATACACCTTGATGGGTGTTGATTTCCCTTTGACAAGCGCCGGCGGAAGCTCGACCGCGGTGCAGTAGTGTGAGGCAGGCTCCCAGGTCTGCTGGGCCGCGAAAACCTGCCAGCGCGACGCGAGGGACTCGATACGGTTGGCCAGGTTCACGTTGTCGCCGATGATGGTGTATTCCATGCGGTCCTCGCCGCCGATGTTGCCGCCCGCGAACTCGCCGGTGTTGCACCCGATGCCCACGTGGATCGGCTGCTGGTTCGCTGACGCGAGCTCGCACCCGAACTTCCACACCGCGGCCTGCATCTCGATGCTGGCGCGCAGCGCGTTCTCCTGCGCGTTGTCGTCAGAAAACATCACGTTCCAGAACGCCATGATCATGTCGCCGCCGAACTTGTGCAGGGTGCCGCGGTGTTTGGTGATGATGTCGGTGGTGATGCGGAAATACCGGTTGAGCAGTTCCACAACGTCAAGCGCCGACATGTTCTCGGCCAGGGCCGTGAACCCCACGATGTCGCAGAACAGCACCGTGCCGCGCTTGCGCTCGCCGCCGAGGGTGAGCGGCACCGTGCCGTCGATCACGCCTTCCACCACGTCGGGCGACAGATAGCGCGACAGCTGCGTGCGCACCTGCGTTTCCTTTTCCACCGCGGTGTACAGCTCGGCGTTCTTGATGGCCACGGCGGCCTGGCCTGCGATGCTCGTGAGCATGGCAAGGTCGTCGCTCGTGAAGGCGCGCAGGCTCGACATGGTGTCGAGGCTGATCACGCCCAGAAGCTCATCTTTGCAAACAAACGGCGCGCACATGAGGGAACGGATTGACAGATTGACAATGGACAGCCCCGCGGCGAACCTGCCGTCCTTCTGCGCGTCCGACGACAATATCGATTGTTTTTTCTCCACGACGGCGTTGATGATGGTGCGGCTCACTGGAAACTCGCCCTGCGGCGCGGACGCGTCGCGCGAGCGGCCGAGCGCCGGCGCGAGCTCGCCCGTCGCCTTGTCGCGCAGCATGATGAAGGCGCGGTCGGCGTGCGGGAACATGTCGAAGATGCTGCTCATGATCTTGTCGAGCAGCGCGCCCGGTTTCTCCAGCGCGCCGAGGTCCTGCGACACCTTGACCATTGCTTGCAGCCGCCGGACCGCGTCGAGCAGGTCTTTCTGCGAGGCCTTTGCGCTTTCGCGCATGACAAGCGACCCGAGCGACGCGTCCATGGTCGCGCTCACCGACAGTGCCTCGGTCTCGGGCGTGACGATCATGGACAGGCCCGCGAAGCCCGGCCGCCTCTGGCCGCCCAGGGCGACGGTCGCGGTGCCGGACAGGCTTTTCTTCTTGACGGCGAGCGGGTCGTGTCCCTCGGAGCGGAACAGCATGCGCGCCGGGCCGATGACCACCTCGTCGCCCTCGTACAGCGGCTGGGGCACGTGGCGGTGCAGGCCGCGTTTGTTAACGATCGTGCCGTTTGCAGAGCCGAGGTCCACGATGACGAAATAATTCTCCTTCCTGCGGACCACGGCGTGCTGCCTGCTCACGTTCGAGTCCGGGATGCACAGGCCGTTTTCAGCGGTCCTGCCGATGGAGGTCTCGGCGGAAAGCCGCACCGTTTTTCCCCTGCCCTCGCCCTCGACGATTTCGAGATAGGCCATAACGATTTGTATCTTTGATTGATTTTATTATTTCAAAATGATGGCTATGCTTATGATGATTGACCAATTATTATAACATTTGTGAATGGAAGTTGTCATGAGAGGAATATAAAGCATATTATTATTTAATAGAGAAGGGTAATTATAAAAGGTTTGGTACAATAACTATCTTGTACTATGACCTTAATAACCTTCGAATCTATAGGGAAAAGCGAGCGTAGAGCTCGAAAATATTTCAAGAAAATTTGCTGGAAAAACGGCCATGTTTTTTGCAGCGATTGTCGTAGCTATAAAATATATCGAATTAGTGATGGCAGATACCGCTGCAAACGATGTGGTAATCGCTTTCATGACTTTACGAATAGATGATGGTTGTGGGTCATTAAGCTCTTTGAACTGGAAGTATCGGCTCGTAAGATTGCACAGCAGACCGGATTGAGCTACCCGACAGCCCACAAAGCTTGCCAAGTCATACGGATGGCCCTGGCGGCTTCTGACAACGATTTCTGGCTTTCTGGAGAAGTCGAGATCGATGAATCGTACTTCGGCGGAAGACGTAAAGGAAGACGTGGTCGAGGAGCTGCAGGCAAGATACCTGTCTTCGGTATCCTCGAGCGACACGGTAGAGTGACAGTATCGGTGGTGAGCAATGTTACCGCCGACAGTCTGCTGAACGAGACTGTGAAAATGGTCCGCAGAGGCTCCGTCGTTTACACCGATAAATTCAGAGGTTATGATGCCTTGATGTTCTGTGGCTATCGTCATTTGAGAGTAGATCATGGGAAACGGTTCGCAACAGGGAAAGTGTATATTAATGGCCTTGAAGGCTTTTGGAGCTTTGCAAAACAACGGCTGGCAAAGTTCCATGGTGTCTCCAAGCAACACTTCCCCCTTTATTTAAAAGAAATGGAATTTAGATATAACAACAGAAAGAATAATCTGTTTCAAATAATCACTCAAAAGCTGAGCTTTTTGGTGCCAAATCGTTTATAATCACCTAGAGAAGATATCTGGTGGGGCAACCACTTCGCGGTTTCCCCTGGCCCCGGCTTTCCCGCGCGACGCGGGACGATCCGGGGGCGCACCCCTTCCAGCAAAGGTGCGCGCGAGTTCGCTCGCATCGCGCTCGCGAGGCGTCGCACCTTCGCAACGCAACCATTAAGGAGGGCCGCCGCCGTGCTTCGCGGCGGGGCGCCCGGATTTTTTATATTGATTTATCTTTTAATTTCCGTTATATTTAACCATACGGTTAAACCATATGGTCAAGCAAAAAATAAAAAAGGCATTACCTCCCCCTGATCTTACCACCGAGCAGAAGATCCTTGCCGCGGCGCGGCAGGAGTTCTGCGAGCGCGGCATCGACGGCACCCGGATGCAAGCCATTGCGGACAGGGCCGGCGTGAACAAGGCGCTGCTGCATTATTATTTCAGGACAAAGGAAAAACTTTTCCATATCATTATACGCGACCTAGTCACCACCATCTGGGGCAAGATAAACCGGGAGCTCGACAGCGCAGGCACGCCAGCGGATGCGCGCACCGTGATTTCCACGCTGGTGTCCGCGTACATCAATACGTTCGCGCAAAACCCGGAATATCCCCTGATCTTGATTCATCAGCTCCTGCATCGCGACAAGAACGTGCCTCTCATTCTCAACCAAGTGATCGCATCGCTCGGTGAAGGACCAAAAAGGCTCACCTCGCTTCTGAGCAGCGAAATCCGCGCAGGTAGAATCAGAAAAATCGAACCCATCCATTTTATTCTAAACCTCATCGGCATGATCATGGTGACCTACGTTTCCCGGCCCGCGTCAGAAATGCTCTCGCGGGCTTCGGGACTTACCCTCACCTATGATGAGGAATTTTACGAAACAAGAATAAAGGCCATCACCGACATGATTTGCGAAGGAATCCTGCTCAAGGAGTAATAACAATGAGAAAAAATGGCGAGATTTTTAAAGTGGTCATTGTCCTTCTCTGCCTTCCGGCCATCATTTTCAGCCTCAGCCTGAGGCAGGCGCAGGAATCCCTTTTGTACAACAATCTCGACATCGTCGCGGCGTACCAGGACTACTGCAAAAAATCCTTCGAGGAGGCGGAGGCCAAGTCGGGATGGTGGCCGTCGCTCGACGTAGTGGGATCGTATGATTATTTCTCGGAGCGAAACTCCATAAAGTTCCCGGACAACCTCCCCGTGCCCCCGGCGAGCCCGCTGTCGGCCCTGGCCGGAAAATCGCTCACCATGGGCAACTACTACCGCGCCGAGGCCGGCCTCGACCTGAGTTACCCGATCACGTCCGCGTTTGTCAACATCTTCAACGTGCGGTACCGGCACCTCGGCCTCCAGATGAAGGACGCGCAGAACGAAGGGCTTAAGAGCCAGCTTTCCTTTAAACTGGGCGCGCTGTATTTCCTCTGGAGCCTGTCGTACGGCCAGGCCGAGGTGTACCAGACGCTCGTGACGCAGCTCACCGAGCAGGCCGCTCAGGTGAAGAACCTCAAGACCGGCGGCGTCGCGTCGTCGTCGAACGTGCTCGATGCGCTGGCGCGGCTCGCGAGCGCAAAGGCCGACCTCGTGACCGCGCAGAACCAGACCGACTCGCTCAGGCTTGAACTCGTGGACTTTACCCAATGTAAAGATTCGGCCCCCGTGCCCGAGGAGTACTCGTTCGACCTCGATCCGGCCGCGCTCATGGCGCTCGACACCGTGACGCTCAACGACACGCGGCCGGAGCTCGCGGCCATGGACCTCGGCATGAACCAATTGCTCGCTCTCCAGGACATCATCCGCGGCCAGAAATATCCCAACCTCATCGCGGTCGCCGGATACCGGTACGGAAACCCCGGGCTCAGAATGGGCGGCACCGATTTCATGGGCTATGCCGAGGCCGGCCTGACCCTCAAATGGAACCTGTTCGACGGGTTCAAGGTGACCAACCAGAGAAAGCAGACGGCGCAGCAGGCGGAGATCATCAAATACCAGAAGCAGCAGCAGATTGACGCATTTAACAATGCGATCAAGAACGCGAAGTTGCAGATCACGCGGGCGATTCGCCAGCAGGACGCGGCGCAGGCCTCGCTTGCCGCCGCAGAAGCGGTGGTCACCGATGCAAAGAACAGCCTCACCGCGGGCATCGTGACCCAGACCGATTACCTGAATGCGCTCACCGCACGCGCGCGCGCCGCCCTGGCCGTGAAGCAGGCCGCGTTCATGAGGAACATGGCCGTACTGCAACTGTATTTCGCGTCAGGAAAGGAACTTAAGTTTTAAAAAAAATCACCGCTGAGACACAGAGGACACAGAGAAAAAAGTGAAGAGTGAAGAGTAAATAAAAGAATGTGTTTTTACTTGCTGCTGACCGCTGAAAACTGACTGCTCATCAATAAATGAAAGAGGTGCATATGAATACCAGACAACCCGCGAACGTCCTGAAAATCATCCTGCTTATCACGCTTGGATTTCTCCTCTCCTGCAGTTCCATGAACAGCAAGAACTTCATCGGCTCGGCCGTGGTCGAGGCGCAGACCTACCAGGTCGCCACCACGGCCCAGGGCACCATCGTTGCGCTGTACAAAGAGGAAGGCCAGCAGGTGGCCAAGGGCGAGCTCATCGCCGTCATCGACACGGTGCCCCTGGTGCTCAGGGTCAACGAGGTCAACACGTCGCTCGCAGAGCTCCTCGGCAGCATTGCCGCGCAGAAAGACCAGCTCTCGTCGCAGGAATCCGACGTGAAGGGCGTCGAGCGCGAATACAAGCGGATCGCGGAGCTCGTTGCCCAGGGGTCGGCGCCCTCGCAGCAGAAGGACAACCTGCAGACCCAGGTAGAATCGTCAAGCCTCAGGGTGCAGGCCAACAAGATGTCGCTTACGGCACTCGCGGCAAAAATAAGCACGATCAACGCGCAGAAGGCCGAGCTCATGAACCAGATCGCGCACTGCTACGTGCGGTCGCCGGCGCCGGGCACGGTCTTGACAAAATATAAAAACCTCGGCGAGGTGGCGCTGCCCGGCAACCCGGTGTTCGAAATCGGCGCTTACGACACCATGCAGGTCGATTTCTACGTACCGCAGACCATGCTCGCCGGGTTCAGGCTCGGCCAGGCCGTACGGATAAGACTGGATGATCAGGGAAGCGGCAATAAAAAGAAAGAGACGTTTGTTCCCGCACAGATTACCTGGATTTCAAGCGATGCAGAATTTTCGCCGAAAAATATCCAAACGAGAGAAAGCAGGAATGAATTGGTTTTTAAGATTCGAGCATTAGCGGCTAACAAAGACGGGATATTAAAAAGAGGACTTCCGGTTGAGGTATGGAGATAAATTTAGGTTATCTGGCGATACGATTTTAGCCGCGCGTGAAACGATGGCAACAAATCATATTTCCCCTCTCCGATTCGGAGAGGGGCGGCCCGCAGGGCCGGGGTGAGGTCGCCTTTTGTCGATAGATGTTCGATGGGCGCCACGGCCGAAGTTGACTAATCGGAACTCCGCTGCCGCGTTAGGGGCGACTGGAGGCCGCGCCGGAGCGCGGTGCTGCCCGGCCCTCGCCGAAGGCATATAGGGGCCGTGGCAGCCCGAGCCGAAGGCGAGACCGGAAGGACGGCCGACCCGAGCCTGAGGTTTGCCGAGGGCGAGGGGAACGCCCAATTGAATTAAAAAGACTATTATGAATTATTCCATCGAAATAAAAGACCTTTACAAAAACTACTCCGGCGAAAAAGCACTCGACGGCGTGAGCTTCAATGTTCCGCACGGCTGCCTCTTCGGCCTTATCGGCGCCGACGGCGCGGGCAAGAGCACGCTCATGCGCATCCTGACCACGCTCATCGACGCGGACAAGGGCGAGGCGCGCGTGCTCGGCATGGACGCGCAGAAGGATTACAAGAAGATCCGCACCATGATCGGCTACATGCCGCAGAAGTTTTCGCTCTACCCCGATTTGTCGGTGGAGGAGAACCTCACGTTCTTCGCCGACATCTTTGACGTGTCGGCGGCCGAGCGCGATGCGCGAATGCAGCGGCTGCTGTCGTTCGCGCGGCTCGAGCCGTTCCGCGGCAGGCGTGCGGCAAACCTTTCAGGCGGCATGAAGCAGAAGCTGGCGCTCTGCTGCTGCCTGGTCCATACCCCGCGGGTGCTGTTTCTCGACGAGCCCACCACGGGCGTTGACCCGGTGTCGCGCAAGGAATTCTGGGAAATTTTGCGCGACTTGCGCAGCCAAGGGATCGCTATCCTGTTTTCAACGCCCTACATGGACGAGGCCGGAAAATGCGACGACCTGCTGCTGCTCGATCACGGCAGGGTCATTGCCGCCGGCACACCGGCCGCGCTCGTGTCGTCGTTTCCGTACCTTCTTTACAGAGTGGAAAGTCCGGCCGGATCGCTCGCCTGGCCGCGCGGCAGGGCCCTGCCACAGGGGATTGCGGCGATATACCCGAGTTCCGGCGCACTGCACGCCACCTGCTCGGACACGTCCATGGACGAAGACCGGCTGTTATCCCTGGTGCATCCGGCAGTTCCGGCCGCTCAAACGGCCGCCCGCATCCGGCCGGGAATCGAGGACGCGTTCATTTATCATTTGTCAACTCATCCCGCGGCGCTTTCCGCCCCTCCTGTCGGGCGGGCGCAATCCCCTCTTTCAAGAGAGGGGAAGCCGAGCGAAGCGGGGAAGGGTGAAGTGGAAGAACTCAACGGATAGAATTTTCGGTCCTATGGCTCTCTCAATAGAAACAAAAGACCTCACCAAAAAGTTCGGCGGCTTCACCGCGGTCGACCGCATCAGCATCGCTGTTGACAAGGGCGAAATCTTCGGCTTTTTGGGCGCCAACGGCGCGGGCAAGACCACGGCCATCCGCATGCTGTGCGGCCTGCTCAACCCCACCAGCGGGGAAGGCCATGTGGCAGGGTTCGACATCATGAGGCAGACGGCCAGCATCCGCACGCGCATCGGGTATATGTCGCAGAAATTTTCGCTGTATTCCGACCTCAAGGTCATGGACAACCTCCGCTTCTACGGGTCGCTCTACGGCCTTTCGGGAAAGGCCCTTGACGAACGCATCAGCGCCATGGCCGGCTTTCTGGGCCTGCTCGACCTGCTCGGCCGCACCACGTCCGATATTCCCTGGGGATGGCAGCAGCGGCTCTCCCTGGCCTGCGCCAATCTTCACAAACCGGAAATTCTTTTTCTCGACGAGCCGACGGGCTCGGTGGACCCCGTAAGCCGCCGCAACTTCTGGGACCTGATTCAGGAGCTTTCCGCCGGCGGCACCACCGTGTTCGTCACCACGCACCATATGGACGAGGCCGAATATTGCAACCGCATCTCCATCATGGTGAGCGGCAGGATAGCGGCCGTGGACTCTCCCGCCGCGCTCAAGCGGCGCCACGGCGTTGCCACGCTGCACGACGCGTTCCTGGCCATCGTGGAAGGGGGCGCGCAGTGAACCGGCGGCTGTTTGCGATCCTGCGCAAGGAAACGTGGCACATCCTGCGCGACTGGCAGTCGCTCATCATCATCATCGCCATGCCCACGTTCATGATGTTTCTGTACGGCTACGCGTTCGACGTGAACATCAACGACGTGCCGGTGCTCATCGTCGACCCGCAGCCCACGCCCGAAACCGCGGCCATCGCAAGGGCCGTGGACCACAGCAGCCTGTTCAAGGTCTCGGGGACCGTGCGCACGCTGCAGGACCCGCTCGAGGTGTTCAAGACCACGAACATCCGCGCCATTATCCGCTTCATGCCGGGATTCACCGCCGACCTGCGCCGCGGCGGCGCGCCCGCAACGGTGCAGGTGCTCATCGACGGGGCGGACCAGAACCTCGGCACCATCCTGCGCAACGCCGCCGAACCGTTTTTACAGAAAACGGTGTTCGACCTGCTGCAATTGCGCATGCCCGCGGGCATCACGGTGAAACAGACCATTCTTTACAACCCGCAGCAGAAGGCCGCCCAGTTTTTCGTGCCCGGTTTGGTCGCGCTGTTCCTCATGATGATCTGCGCGCTGCTCACGTCGCTCACCATCACGCGCGAAAAGGAGCACGGCACCATGGAACAGCTGCTCATTTCGCCCGTGCGGCCCGTCGAAATTCTTGTTGGTAAAATCGCGCCCTACATCGTGCTTTCCGCGCTCGACGGGTTCATCATCCTCGCGGTCGGGCGGTTCGTGTTCGGCGTGCACATCATGGGCAGCCTGCTCCTGCTCTCGGCCGCGGCGTTCATCTTCATTTTCGTGGCGCTGAGCGTGGGCCTGCTGGTGAGCACCGTGGCGAAAAAACAGGAACACGCCATGCTCATGGTCATGCCGCCCACCATCCTGCCCACGGTGATGCTGTCCGGGTTCATTTTTCCGGTGGCGAGCATGCCGGTATGGCTGCAGGTTCTGTCGGCAATACTTCCCCCGACTTACTTCCTCCAGATCATCCGCGGGGTGATCCTCAAGGGCGTGGGGATGGCGGTGCTGTGGCCGCCCGTGCTGGTGCTGTCGCTCATGGGACTTTTTCTGCTCGCGCTGTCGGTGCGGGCGTTCAGGGAGAAGGCATGAACTTTCTCAGACTGGTAATCCAGAAGGAATTCGCCCATATCAGGGCCGACGAGATTACGATACGCCTCATGATCGCGCCCGTGTTCGTGCTCATGTTCATCCTGGGCTACGCCATCACCACCGAGGTCAAGAACGTCACCATCGCCGCGGTTGACAGAAGCGACACGCCGGCGAGCCGCGACCTGGTGCAGACCATCCAGCACAACCCGTTCTTCATATTCAAGGGATACGCAGGCTCCGAAACGGAAGCCCGGCTCATGCTTGACAGAGGCGACGCGAGGCTCGCCTTGCTGATTCCCGCCGACTTCGGCAAAAACCTCGGCAACGGCGCCGCCGACGACGTCGGGCTCCTGGTGGACGGACAGGACGCGAACTCGTCGAACGTCTCGTCGGGCTACATCCAGTCCATCATCCTGCTGTGGAGCCGCGGCATGCTCAAGCAGCGCCTCGCTGCCGCCGGCGTGAATGTGCGCACCGTGCTGCCCGTCGACGTCCGGCCCGAAATCTTTTTCAACCCCATGCTCAAGTCGTCCTGGTACATGATACCGGCCCTCGCCGTGGTCCTGGTCACCATGATCACGGCGCTGCTCACGGGATTTTCCATCGTGCGCGAGAAGATGTCGGGGACGCTCGAGCAGCTCATGGTGACGCCCATCGGCCCGGTGCATGTGGTGATGGGCAAGGTGGTGCCCTACGCGCTCATCGGGCTGGTCGAGCTGACCGTGGTGCTGGTGCTCGCTACGCTCTGGTTCCGCGTCCCGTTCCACGGCAACTTCGGCGTGCTGCTTTTGTTCGGCGCCGTGTACATGATGTCGTCGCTGGGCGTGGGTATCCTCGTTTCGACTGTGGCGCGCACCCCGCAGCAGGTATTGTTCATGCTGTGGTTCTTTCTCATTTTCTTTTTGTTCCTCTCAGGACTCTTTCTGCCCCTCGAACAAATGCCCGCATGGGTGCAGAAGCTCACCTACATCAACCCGCTGCGCTATTTCATGTTCGTGCTGCGCTCCATGTTTCTCAAGGGCAGCGGGCTTGCCGAGCTGTGGCCGCAGGCCGCGGCGATGCTCGTGATCGGCACCGTGCTGTTCGGCGCGGCATTGGCGGCGTTTCAGAGAAAAGTTTCATAAAGATTTTCCGGGGGAGAGGTATACTGCTGACCGCCGACCGATGACCGCTGTCTCCTTATCACCACACGCGCCGGGATTCAAGTATTTTTTCATCAAGCCATTATCTGATTTCGGAGTTAGATAACCATGCCTTTTTACGAATTCTCCTGCCCAAACTGCAACACCATATTCACCTTTTTCTCGCGCACCGTGAACACCAAGAAGATCCCTGATTGTCCGAAATGCAAAAAGCGAAAACTCGAGCGCCGCATATCCCTGTTCGCCGTGGGCGGCGGGTCGAAAAAGGGAGAAGATGACCAAGCCGGAGCTAAGCCGACCGACGACCTGCCCATTGATGAGGGAAAAATGGCAAAGGCCATGGAGACGCTTGCAAGCGAAGCCGGCCGCATGGACGAAAACGATCCGCGCCAAGCGGCAAACCTCATGCGAAAGCTTTCGGACATGACAGGGCTTAAATACAACGACAAGATGAACGATGCGCTGGCGAGGCTTGAGTCCGGCGAAGACCCTGATGCGATCGAGGCGGAAATCGGCGACTCGCTGGAAAACGAGGACCCCTTTATTTTACCCGAAAAGGGCGAGACCGGCAAACCGGCCGCTCCTAAAAAGACGAAAATGGAACGGGACGAAAATGTTTACGATTTGTAAATATTTCCTCTCTTGAGGTTACAAATGCCAACACAATCGGACCTCGAAATACGGCGCTTCAACGAATGGGCAAAGACCTACGACCGTTCGTTTCTCCAGCGGCTGTTCTTCGGCCCCATCCATTCGAGGGTGCTTGACATTTGCAATTCATCCGCGGCGCCGCCCGCGAGCGTGCTCGACGTCGGCTGCGGCACGGGCAGGCTGCTCTATCTGGCGGCGACGCAATGGCCGGGGGCGAAATTTTCCGGCGCCGATCCCGCCCCCAACATGATCTCGGCGGCCCGGCGCCTCAACCCGAACGCGGAATTCACGGTTGCCAAAGCGGAATCCCTGCCGCTGCCGGATCACTCGGCCGACCTCGTGATGAGCAGCATGTCGTTCCATCACTGGGAGGACCAGCGCAAGGCATTGAAGGAAATCGCGCGGGTGCTGCAACCCGGAGGAAGGTTCTGCCTGGCCGACCACACGGCGGTGCTGGCAAATCTTCACGGGGAACACGCGAAAAGCAAGGGGCAGCTCAGGCTGTTGTTCGAAGAAGCCGGGCTTGACGTGGTGATACAGAAGAGAATGTGGACGAGATTCGTGCTGATTTCGGTGGGGCAGAAAAAGGCCGATCGCTGAATCAGGCGCAGGGCTACCATACGAAAGGTATCAAACGGTATCTTATTTTTTTCATGTACGCATCATATCCCTCCAGCCCTTTGGAAAGCACCGCCTCTTCATTTTTAATCCTGAATGATATTAGGCACGGAATGATTGCCGCCGGAATCAACGAATAAAGCGAGCCCAGTACAAGCGGCGCAAAACCAAAAATGACCGTGAATGCCAGGTACATCGGATGCCGGATGACCGCATACATTCCCGTGTCGATGACTTTCTGGCCCCTCTGAACCTCAATCACGCGTGACGCAAAGCTGTTTTGTTTCATGACGGCAAAAAGCATGATGAATCCGGCAAACATCATGACCGCAGAAGCAATCACCAGTTGCATCGGCACGCTTGACCAGTGAAACCGATAATCGAGCCCCGAAACCAGCAGCATCAAAAGAGCGCAGAGAACCAGCAGGGCCATGACGACCTGCTGGGGCCTTTCCTTCTCGTCACCTCTCACCCTTTTCTTAAAATAATCCGGGTTGTCAAAAGCGAAGTACAGCAAGACGGCGAGAAACGGCAGGATAAATGCGCCGAGAAAGAGCCAGCCGTTCAAGAAACGAAGGCTGCCGGCGCCCAGGAATAAGGGAATGCCGAACATCAAAAGGCACAACAGACCGTTGACAAATGCTTTTTTGACAAGAGCGAACGGCACGTCTTGTCCTGCCACTGGAAATGAATCTCTTACGCACCGATTGCCGCGAGGGCTGAGCAATTTCATTGAACAGCCCTCTTCACTTTTTTCACCAGAAAATCAACATTGACCGTTGACAAATCCAACCCGGTTTCTTTTTTCCTGCCCGACAGGTTTTCGAACATGCACAGGATGCTGAAGTTTCCGTCTTCATGAAGGTACAACCCCACTTTTCCACAGCCCGCCGCGGGTCCCTTTTCAAATGCGGCAATCACGTCCTTGAGAAGTATTGTCGATGACCCGGCGCCCGGCGAGGAAAAAACAAACCCCTGCAGCATGCCGTCATACGCGACCGTTAACCGGCCCTTTTCGATGACGGCGGGTTTCTGCGCATTGCGGGTCGGGACGCTCATTTTGACAAAATAATCAAAATCATTTTTGTCCACCGCGTACGTCGTGTCGTACAAAGAGTAGCCGAACCATTCCTTTTCATCATAATTCCATTGCCACCGTTCCTTGTATGAGATCCCCAATTGCAATGCGAATGCCTTTGGCGTCAGCGTGTCCTTGCTGTTGGAGAATCCCGAAAACACGCCGAGCCTGTCGTAATCGTACAAATATTTCGTGATGGAGCAAATGTCTGCTTTCACCTTTTTCGGCAGTTCATCGCGGGATTTCGCAAGCTTTCCGTTTTCGATCAGGGAGTATTTTCTCAAAATGGCATTAAGCCTTGCCTTTTGGTTCAGGAAAGACACATTGTCCGCGCTCCATGGCCCGAAACTGGAGCAAAAGGCGAACGCGAAGAGCGAAAGCGGCACCATGATCAGGTTTTTGTTTTTCCGCACCGTCATGAAGACCGAGATGAACAGGAGCCACACCGCCAGCTCGACCACGTAATATCGCCGGAAGGTGACGCCGTATTCCGATGCCCTTGTGTAAATCGCAACCGCCAGCAGCACCAGCAGCGGGAACTGGAGATAGTAAAAGGGCCGGCCGAACCACGCGCTCCATTTTGAATTCTCGTCCTTCTGGAACGGAAAAACGATCATCAACGACGCGATGCCGAAAGCGGCAAACGAAAGCACGAGGTACGAAACCATGCCGTCCGGCAGTTTCCACTGTGCAATGATTTTTCCCGTGTACGCGTAGAGAATGCCCAGGTACACCGTCGTGAGCGGCAGCAGCACGAACAGGGCGATGTTTTTGATCCACCCGGGTTTGTAGGCGGTGATTTCCTCGGTATTTCTCAACTCGGGCACGCCGGCCAGAAAGAACAGCGGCGTGAAAATCCACAGTGTCACTATCACTATCCTGATCTCCTGGTGTTCTAGGAGCTTGGTCTTGAACAACGCGTCGATCGCCGCGAGCGCCGTACTTGTCCCGCCGAGGATGACCACGGTGTAAAGCGCGGTGATGAGGGACCGGGAAAACAGGTTCGCGTGAAGATGCCAGAACAGTGTGTCGCAACGCAGGCAGCTTTTCACGGAAATAAACGGCAGAAGGCAGGAAATCACGAGATAGAGCCAGAACATCGATTCATGGGAGGTCTTCAATGCCGCGTTGGGAAGGGAAAAGAAATACAGTGCCGTAAAAGCGACGGAGCACAATTCCAGAATTAGCGCAAGCTTTTTTTGTATCCATTCCGATTCGGCCGCCATCCGAATTGAATACAGCAAAGGAACCAGAACAAGAATGCTCATGAACAAATTGCGTGAAAAGTAATTCAAGGAATTTAGCTTGAAAATGTCCATGAAGAGATGGTTTGCGGCGCCGACGATAAGAAAAAGCGTCAAAAAGGGGAAGCGGCGCACTGTTTCTTGTGTGGCTGATGACAATTCGCGGAGGGAGAGGAGTTTGAATTTCATCGTAATTGTCGCCTTTCTGGAATTTTCATCCAATAAAATTAGGTTACATTATAAATCACTTCCCGCGCTCTCAAAAATCAAGTAAAGAATTCACCCGCCAAGCAGGTGGCCTTAGTTAAGCCTGTCTGGGCGTTCCGCGGCTTCGCCGCGGCGGCGTCCGGGCAGCACCGCGCTCCAGCGCGGCCCCCAGTCCGGCCTGACGCTTGGCATAAGTCAACTTCCATTCTTGTTTTTTGTGGCGCATCATTCTTGTTTTTCTTCCCCGCCATTAGCGCCGCCAGGTAAATGGCTGCGTCATCCGCCCATAGGACTGAATTTGTCTCTATAAAAATAAAAAGGCCCGTGCCATTTGACACGAGCCTTAATTACAATCGACAACCAACGAAAAACGAATTTACTTTATGTCAATAACCACCAGATCCACCCGCCTGTTCTTCGCCCTTCCCTCTTTCGTGCTGTTGGTCGCGATGGGCCGCTTGAACCCGTAGCCCACGTACGAGAGCCTGCTTTCCGGGATGCTCTGCGAAACAAGGTAGTCGCGCACGTTCTTGGCACGGCGCGTGGACAGGTCCTTGTTGTAGGCCTCGGTGCCGATGTTGTCGGTATGGCCTTCCACGGCCACGCGGCACTTGGTATACACCATAAGAATGCCCGCGATCTTCGCGAGGCTGGTCTTGAGGTCGGGCGTCAGGTCGGCCTTGTCAAAGCCGAACAGCAGGTCTGACACGGAGATGATGGTGCCGCGCGCGTCCTTTCTCACCTTGATCAGCTCGCTCTGTAGCGACATGAACTTTTTCTCGGCATCCTCGCGTAGCTTGCGGTTCTTCTCGTTTTCCGCGTCGAGCTTCGACCTCAGTTCAGACGCCTTGTCCCGCTCGATGCCGGCGATCTTGTCGCCGATCTGGTTGATCTCGCTGTGGATGGAGTCCCGCTTGGCCGAGATGTTCGCGAGTTCGTTGTCGAGGTCGTTGCGCTGGAACTGGAGCATGGCGGCCTCTGCCGAAAGCGAGCACGCCTTGAACATTTCGAGCGCGCGCTTCTCCTTGACGCCCGACCCGAGCCAGTTGAGGATGCCTTTCTTCTGCTGGCCGCCGGGGAAATTCTCGAGCATGTACTGGTAGGTGACCTCGATGCGCGCCAATGCGTATGTGTAAAGATCGATGTCGGTGAGCTTGCCGCTCGCCCGCTGCTGGTAGGCGTCCTTGAGTTCGTTCTTGAGCTCGAGGACGGCGTTGGTCAGCGCCGCGGGTCCGTGCGTGGGGCTCGAGGTGTCGGGTGCGGCGGCGGGCGCGGCCGCTGGCGCGGGCGCCGGAGCAGGCTTCGAAGCCGAATCTGCCGCTGCCCACAAGGATATCGCCGCCGTCGCAAGGATGATGGGAAGAAGAATGCGTTTCATTACTTGCCTCCCTTCATCTCGTCGAGCACCTTCTTGTAGGTGTTCAACTGCTCATCATCGTCGCTGAGTTTCTGGCGCGCGCTCTCCACGACCTTTTCGGTTTTGGCCAGCTCGATTTTCGACAGGGCCAGGCGGTAATAAATGATGGCCAGGTCGAACGCGGCAAACGCGTCTTCCTTCTGGCCGGCCTGGTCCCTGATATTGGCCTGCGATACCAGCGAGTCGCCGCTGGTGATGTCGGGAGACTTCAGGTTGTTCTGGTCGCAGTAGTTCTTCAGCGTCGTCGCCTCGGTCTGGTCGGCACGCAAAAGCATGTTGTATCCCGTGTCGTCGCAACCGCCCATGCACAGGACAAACACCGCCGATGCGATGCCGGCAAGCAATTTCCTTATCATAAGAAACCTCGCCTGTTAATGGTGAAGTGCTGTGAAAAAAATATAATTGGGTTTTGGGGGTAATGCAAACCAATATTTGGCCGTTGTGGAGCCAAAATTAAAAAAATCTGGGCGTTACCCTGCTACGCAGGGCCGGTCTCCCTCCGGGCCACCTAACGCGCGGCGATAGGAAATTTGCCGCGTTTTGTATTCTTCCTATCGGTAAATTACACCGTTTCCCCTCTCCTTGTGGGAGAGGAGTCGGGGTGAGGTCTGGACAAAAGTAACCTTATGCCTCCGCATCGACCGCAACCGCATCGGCTGTTTTCTTCCGGCTATTCTTATTTGTCATCAACCTGCGCACCGGTTCCAGCCACAACCCAATCCTTCTTTGCACAAGCCATACAAGCCCCAGCCACAGCACCCACAAAAAATACAGGTTGTGCACTTTGCAAAACTTCACAGCCTGCCGCAGCCAGTACGACGGCCTGCGGTAAAATTTGAAAAAGCTTTTCCTGCCGAATTCCTCGATGAACTTGGTGGGATAGATGCTCGTGCCGCGTTCCTTGCCCGCGGGCGTGTTGAAGTCCTCGTCTGTGACCTTGCCCTGCTCGCGGGCCCTCTGCCATAGGATGGACCCGTAGGTGTAGTCGAGGATCCAGAAGCTCGTGACGTCGAGCGGCAGCGACGCAGCGAACTCGTAGGTGCGCCTGAAATGCTCCACGGTCTCCATGGGCGCGCCGAAAATGAACATTCCCGCGGTGTAAAGCCCCGCCCTGTCCGCGAGCCGCACCGCGTTGCCGATGGTCTCCACCGACGCGCCTTTGTTGTAAAAGTCAAGCACCTCCTGGTTGCCCGACTCGAGTCCGAAAGTGATGAGCACCACGCCCGCCTTTTTCATGAGGGAAAACAGCTCGGCGTCGGCCGCGTCGGCCCTTCCCTGCACCGCCATGGTGAGCCTGGCGCCAAGGCCGATGATACCGCTCAGGATCTTCTTGGCGCGCACTTTGTCGGCGGTGAAATTGTCGTCCACGATGCCGAGGATCCGGTAGCCCTGTTCTGCGATGAGCCGTATCTCCTCCACCACGTTTTCGGCGCTGCGCGACCGGTATTTCTGGTACGCGAGCGCGGCGTGCGCGCAGAACGTGCATTTTTTGGGGCAGCCCCGCGACGTGATGATCGTGGTGATGTCGCGGCTGCGCTTGCCGAGAATGGAATACCCCTTGTTGTCGCGCAGCAAATCGCGGCGCGGAAATTTTATCGTGTCAAGGTCGTCCACATAATAGTATGGCTTGCCGGTTTTCACCGCGCCGGAAGCGTCGGTGAAAATCACGCCGGGCAATTGCTCCGGACTTTTCCCGGCCAGCACCGCCTCCACGATCTCGACGATGACCTTTTCCGCCTCGCACGCCACGGTCAGCACCGTGCCCGGTATGGGCCGTGGGTGCAGGATGCAGTCGGGACCGCCCACGATCACGGCCAGGCCGGGGCGCATGGCGTTGATCTTCCGGATGATGCCGAACGCGTTTTTCCTGCTGAAGCTCAAGAGCGAGATGCCCACCAGGTCGGCATCAGCGATGAGCGCGGAAAGATGCTCATCGGTATATTTCTCGGCGTTGTAGTCGCAACAGTCAACAGCATAGCCCGCGTCAATCAATTCAGCGGCAAGGTAAAGTATGCCCAGCGGCGGGGAAATTGTTTTTTCCTGCTGGGTGAACTCCTCGTCGTTCCCGCCGAATATTTTCACGTCGCCCGCGGGATAAATAAAGACAATTTTTTTCTGAGGCATTTAGATTTTTCTCACTTATAAATAAAGAAAAATTTGGGCGCCCCGCCGCTTTGCGGCGATGGCCGGGCAGCATCGCGCTCTAGCGCGACCTCCAATCCTGCCTGGCGCTGGGCATAAGCCAGACGCCCTTCTGTGTTTTCTTCTTCGCCATCAGCGCCGGCCCCGAGGCAGGAGGAACAGCCGCTTGTGCTGTCCGAGCCTGCTAATCTTGCTTCTTGCCGGCCTGGCGAGTTCACAAGTGGCCCGACTGCCGAGGGGGATCCAGGCGGCGCTGCAGGCAAAAGCGTTCTTTGCCCACTTTCTTTCGCTGTAGAAAGTAGGTCGGGATCCAGGGGCTGAAGGCCCCGGCTCCTTGCCGCGATTCGTCGTGCTTAGGCACAACCCCACTATTTATAATGAAATACCAAATCTTTTTAACAGAAAATATGAATTTCGATCAATTATTTCTTTTTCAGCAATTCCTCAGCATGCTTCTTGGATATCTCGCTTTCACTCCCCAGCATGCGCGCAATTTCGGCGACCTTTTCCTTTTCGGAAAGTTTTTTCACCATGGTGACGGTGCGGCCGGCCTGCGCGTCCTTGTACACGTGGTAATGGTGGTCGGCAAGGCTGGCGATCTGGTGCAAATGCGAAATGCAGAGCAGCTGGTGCGTGGCGCTCAGCGCCGCGAGCGCCTTGGCCACCTCTTTCGCGAGCATGCCGCCGATGCCCGAGTCGATTTCGTCGAACACGAGGATCGGTATATTGTCGTGCGCGGCGAGCACGGCCTTGATGGCAAGCATGAGACGCGAGATCTCGCCGCCCGAGGCAATCTTTACAAGCGGGAGGACCGGTTCGCCCGGGTTGGTGCGCACCGCGAATTGCGCGTCCTCGAGGCCGAAGGCCTGCGGCGCCTCGAACCGAACGAACTCGGTGTGCCATTCCCCTCCGGTAAAGCCGAGCTTCACCATCTGGCCTGTGATGGCCTTGTCGAAAACCGCGGCGTGCTTCCTGCGCGCGGACGAGAGGCCGCGGCCCGTCTTGAGGCATTCGTCAAGCGCCGCCTTTTCCCTGCCGGCAAGAACGCCGCGGTCCGCATCGGTGTTGACCAGCGCATCGAGGTCGGCCTTGAGCGCCTGCTCCTTTGCCAGCAGGCCGTCAAAATCGCAGGCATATTTCTTTTTGAGCCGCTGGATCTTGGCGAGCCTCGCGTTTATCGCATCAAGCAGTTCGGGACTCACCGATGCTCCCGATTTCTCAAGGTACTCGCCGCAAAACGCCTCGAGCGCCGAAAAAACCGCCGAAGGCGCCTGCAAATCGTTGAGCCAGGCTTGCGCCGAAGCGTCGTACCGGCTCAGGAGCTCCAAGTTTTTCCTGATAATGCCGATCTGCCTGCTTATCGAGGTCTCGTCGCCGCCGAGGATGTCGTTGATTTGCGCCACGCATTCGATGCGCTGGGCCGACGTTGACGCAAGGGAAAGTTCTTGCTCGAGCTTCGCCTCCTCGCCCACGGCAAGGCCGAGCGTCTTCAACTCGTTGTACTGGAACTCGAGCACGTCGCGTTTTGCCGCAAGGTCCGCGCTGCGTTTGTCATGCTCGGCAAGCGCGCCGCGGGCCGCGACGTACGCCGCAAAGCGGACGGCGTATTCGGCGGCCGGTTTGTCGACCCCCGGCAGGCGATCGATGGTGCGCTGGCCGTTCTGCGGGTCGAGCAGCGACTGGTGCTCGTGCTGTCCATGGAAATCCACCAGGTTGTCGCCAACGGTTTTGAGCACGGAGAGCGGCACCGGCACCTGGTTGATGTACACGCGGTTCTTTCCGCTCCTTGAAATAACGCGGCGCACGATGCACGCGCCGCCCTCCACCCCGATGCTGTTTTGAACGAAAATATCGGCCAACGGCTTTCGCATGGCGGAAAGCTCGAACACGCCGCTCACTTCCGCTTCGTCAAAGCCGCTGCGCACCTGCTCGGCCGACGCGCGCTCGCCCAGCAAAAGGCCGATGGCGCCGACGAGGATCGACTTGCCCGCGCCGGTCTCCCCCGTGAACACCGAGAAGCCGGCGGAAAATTCCACCTGCACGTCCTCGATGAGGGCCAGGTTTTTTATGTGCAGTTCGCGGATCATGATTTTTCCAAATGCAAAGAAGAATTCGCGACAGAGACTCGCAGGACACGGAGATTATAAATAGTTTAAAGTTGAATGCGTCTTCCATTGTCACTTCCAACTTTCAACATTCAACGTTCAACTTCATTTCATTTATCTCAATGCTCTCTGTGTCTCCGTGGTGATTTTTTTATTCTTCCGGCCTTTCCCCCGCCTTGAGGTCCTTGCCCCAGCCGAGCTTGGTGCGCAGCAAGTCGAAATGCGAGCGCTCCGAAAGCTGCAGCAAATTGGTCTGGTCGCCGCAGTAGCTCACCACGACCTCGTCGCCCATGGTCAGGCGCATGTTGTCAATGCCGTCGGCGCTGATCATCACGCTGGCGTTTCTGCCGCCCGCCACGAGGCGCACCTGCTTGTCGCACGGCAGAATGAGCGGACGCTCGGTGAGCGAGTGCGGGCATATCGGCGTGAGCAAAAACGCCTTCACCGTTGGGTCGACGATGGGCCCGCCCGCGGAAAGCGAATAGGCAGTGGAGCCTGCCGGCGACGCGATGATGAGGCCGTCGGAAACGAACTCGGTGATGAACTCGCCGCCGCACCACGCCTTTATCGACACGAGCTTGGGCTGGTCGAACCGGTTGATGAAAATGTCGTTGAGCGCGCGCATGGCCTTTACTTCTTTACCTTCGCGCATGATGCGCGCCTCGAGCAGCATGCGCATGGTGGTACGGTAGTCGCCCTTGCTCATTTTGTCAAGGTCGGCCTCGAGGCTCTCGGGCCCGATGTCGGTGAGGAACCCGATGCCGCCCATATTGACACCGATCACCGCCTTTCCCGAGAAATGCGACAGGTGAACCGCGGAAAGGAACGTGCCGTCGCCGCCCACGGATATCAGCGCTTCGCTTTTGGCAAGCAATTCTTCCTCACTCGCGCACACGCCCGCGGGCCGTGAAACGTGCGACGTGAGCGCCGGGTGGAAAAATACCGGAACCTTGGAGGCGTTTGACCATTTGACAATCCGGTCAAGGACCGAAAGGATTTTCTGATTTTTTTTGAAGGCAATAATGCCGTACGAGGTAATTGGCTTCATGTTCATAATAATAATCCCTGATTTATAAGGAAGCAACCAGATTTCAGCGGTCAGCAGTCAGAAATCATCTTTTTTCTTATCACTCTTCAATATTTATTCTCTGAGGTCTCTGCGGTGAATTTTTCTTTGCGTTCTTTGCAAGAAATCATTCTCTAAATTCACAGACTGATTTAAGAATTTCCTCAAACCTGGGCCACCGTCTTAAAATCGCCCCGTCATTCACCGTCGTCTTGCCCATGCAACGCAAACCCGCCACGGCAAACGCCGCGGCCACGGGCGCCGGCATCTCCCCTGAAATATCGAAACCGTCGAACTGGCGGTCGCCGTCGATCACGAGGCCGTCGGGCATTTCGCCCACGCGGGCGCCGAGCTGATTGACGCATGAGACAAGCTGCGCGATGGCGTCGGGCTCGTCGTTGCGCAAATCGGCAAGGCCGCGGAACACCGACTGGCCCTCGGCGAACGCGGCGAGCACCACCATGGCGGGCAGCTGCGCCGCATACTGGAACAGCGGCGCGCACTCCACCTTCCTGCCGCTGTGGCCGAACTTCTCGAGGGCCACGGTCCCGCACGAGCCGAACGACGTTTCGCCGGTCTCCTGCGTGGCCACGATGCCTCCCATTTTCTTGAACAGCGCGAGGGTCGCCGTTTCCCACGACTCCAGCCCCGCGTTTTCGATGATGAGGCTTCCCTTGGGCACAATGCATTTCGCCACGGCGAAAATCGCGGCGAGCACGTCGTCGCCCGGCACGCGCACCTCGACCTGTTTCTCCTCGCGTTTCGAAAAATCGGCCGCGACCGTGAACATGACCGGGCCCTCGGACTTTTTCCCCAGCTGCATGAAGCGCATGCGCCGCACGAGCGGGTCTTCGGCGTTATCGCGCAGGCTGCTCGTGACGCTCAGCGTGTAGCCGAACGCCGGAAGAATGTGGCGCAGCGGGCTCGCCAGCACCGTGTCGGTGACCAGCGATACCTGCTTTTTTAGTCCCAGCGCAAGTCCCAGGATCGGGTGCACCTCGTCGGTCCGCTTGACCGTGTCGCGCACCCTGAAATTGTCTCCTCCGTCAAGCGACAGCGCGGTTTTGCCGTTGACGCCGCTTGCCTGCAGCCCGCACCCCATTTCTGCGGCAAGCTTTGTCCATTCGTCAAGCCTGGCCTTCGGCAGCGGGTCGATCACGAGCGTTTTCTTTAGTCCCAAAAGCAGAAAAACGGTAAAATCGCGGTAAGGGATTTCGTCGTACGACAGCGTGATCGGCGGCGGAGCATCCCCGTTCACCGGCTGCACCGTGCAGCTATCGCCGTCGCAGGTAAACGCGGCATGGCCCGCGAGCATCTTTTCCCACCACGGCACGAGCGGGATGTCGCGCAGAGGCGATATCCGTGCCGGGGCGCCGGCGGCGAGCCCCATGATAACGGCCGTGAAAAAACAGTCGCTTGACGGCGGCAGCACCACCGTCCCCTTCATTTCCCGTGCAGCACGAACCTCAAGCACGCCGTTCACTCCCTTTCCCATGCTGTCAAACCGAGCCCGTGAAAGAGACCGACGGCGGCAGCCGCAATATCCTTGGTTTCAAACGCGAGCCGTATGGTGCCGGCATCGTTTTCGCGCACCTTGATCACCTCGATGTCCTTGATGTTGATGTTCTCCTTTGCGCACGCGTTGGCCATCAGCGCGATCATGCCGGGCTGGTCCTTGACCACGACGTACACGTCGCACGGCGCCTGGATGAACCCCTTGCTCGACCCCGGAATTTTTGCCCGGGTGGCCGCGGCCGAATCGAACGATTCCTTGAGCGCATCGGCCAGCAACCCCTGTTTCATGCCGGACAGCACGGCGATCACCTCGTCGATGACCGGCGCGATGCGCGATTTGTTGGTCAAAAGGATATCGTGCCACAGGGCGTAGGGCGACGACGCGATGCGCGTCATGTCGCGGAACCCGCCCGCGGCGAGCGACAGCGTGCCAGGGACCCGCCTGTCCATGGCGGCGGCCACGTTGACAAGCGCAACGGCCAGCAAGTGCGGTGTGTGGCTCACGGCGGCGGCGATCGTGTCGTGCGTTCCCGGGTCGAGCACCGCGTGCCGGCAGCCGAGTTTCGCCTCGAGAAAGGCGGCGAAACCCTTGACCACCTCTCCGGGCGTGTTTTCCCGCGGCGTCAAGACATAGAGGGCGTTTTGGAACAGGTACGGGTCGGCCAACGACGGACCGCGCTTTTCCGATCCGGCCATGGGATGCCCGCCGATGAAATACGCATGTCTTGGCAGGCAACGCTGCGCCGCGGCGACGATTTCGCTCTTGGTGCTGCCCACGTCGGTGATGACGCACCCTGCGGGAAGGTCGAGCGCGCCGAGACGCTCGATCGCCGAAATGATCGCGTGGATGGGAGAGCATAAAAACAGGCAACCGGTGTTTTTTATCACGGTGTCGAGCGCGGCATAGGGATGGCCCTCGTCGATGCAGCCCAGCGACAACGCGGCAGTGATGCTCTCCTGCGACGACATGCCGATGATGCGGCCCGTGTAGCCCGACGCCTTGAGCGCAAGCCCGATGGAGCCGCCGAGCAGCCCCACGCTGTAGATGGCCACATTTTTTGGAGCAAATGCAGGGAGAGGGCTCATTCCGGCTTGTCCAGTGTGCGGTTGAAAAGGTACAGCATCTCGCCTTCTTTGGTGAGCGGTATGATGCAGTCGCGGTAAAACCCGAGCATTTCCCTTACGTCAATAACATGCCTGACGCCCCGGTCGGCCTTTGCCTGGGCCGCGGCCACTTTCACGCGTATCCGTCCTATGATCTTATCCTCAACCTCTTTTCTGGTAAGCAGCGCGAGCATGCCGCGGCGGTCCTTGGAACGTATCAACGCGGTATACCGCGCAGGGTCGCGGCGGAATTTGCACTCTCCCACATAAAGTGCGCCGTAATGGATGCGCCGGGCAATGGCCTGCAGCGCATAGACGTCGTGCTCGACGCTCGAGCCGAAATGCCCGTCTTTTCCCGGCCGGCAGATGCGCGGCACCAGCTTGAGATATGCCGCCATGATTTTAACGGTCAGGTTGATCGCGTCCATGTTTTTGATGTGCAGTCCCGTGGGAGGCAGCGACACCGTGCGCCGTGTTTTTGGCAGCCCCTTGCAGAACGGTCGCTCCTCGGGAACGCAGAACCTTCCGAACAGTGCGTCCATTTTCTCCTGGTGCCAAAGCCGAAGCGAAAAAAGGCTCTGCCGCGCTGCACCCGCAAACCTGCTCTTTCCGGGCTTATACACCGACGGATTGAACCTGAATTGCGCACGGTCGATGAGCTTGAAGATGATTGTCTCCTCAAGCCCCTCGAGCAGCGCGGAGATGTTTGCAAGGTTGAAAGTGTCCGGCATCCTCGGTCCGAATTTTGATTTATGATTAAGGACAGGCCTTAAATATAAATAATGATAGGTTTTTGAGGGGAGGAAGACTGGAGGGAAGGGGTATCAATTTATTATTGCTGATTTAGATAATAAGCATGGCGCCCCGCCGAATACGGCGGCGACCGTCCTTCCGGTCTCGCCTTCGGCTCGGGCTGCCCGGCGCTAAGCCGCTTCGCGGGCGTCAGGGCAGCACCCGCTCCGGCGACGGCCTCCGGTCGCCCCCGGCGCGGAACATCATCCTCTCCTTTGCGAACTCATCAAGCGACCTTCGGTACAGGTCCCGCCTACCCTAGCGTTGAATAATTTTTGACAAAGGATAATCCCCTTTGGATTTATTTTTCAATCTTATTGATTGAATGTGTCATTGCGATGAGCTGTTTGCGACGAAGCAATCTCCCATTAAAAAAATAAAACAATATTCACCACCCCCTGGTCGGGTTCGGGGCTGAAAGCCCCAAGAATCACAAACCAAATGGCAATGGTTGATTTCCGATCGAGCCTGGGAAGATTTTACCTTTTGTAAAGCCCGTGCTTTTTAATATACCGCTCCACTCCCACGGGTAGCAGATGCTCGCACGAATATCCTTTTAACAGATATTCGCGTATCATGGTGGAGCTTATCGCCCATTCGGGCGAGGGGAACTCGCGGATGTCTGCGCCGGCAAGTTCAGGCGGCGCGGCGAGCGTGTGGCCGGGACGGTGCGCGACGCACAGGGTCACGGACGCGAGGATGTCCTTGTAACAGTGCCAGGTGGAGATTTCCGGCAGGTTATCAGACCCTATGATAAAAAACAGCCGCCACGACTGGTGCCGCGCCGAAATGGCTCTAATGGTGTCGATGGAATACGACACGCCGCCGCGCCTGATCTCTCCGTCCCATACCGACAGGCCGGCCGACATTTTAACGGCAAGCTCGGTCATGGCGAGCCGGTCATCAGCGCTTGCTATGCCTTCGTTGTATTTGTGCGGAGGAATGCCCGACGGAACAAGATACACCTTTCGCAAACCGAAAAAATCGCGCGCAAGACACGCAGTGGCGCAATGGCCGTTGTGGATGGGATTGAAAATGCCGCCCAGGATCCCGACGGCAGGTTTCTTTTTTTGTAAAGTCTTTTTGCGGCTCGATGGTTTCATGAAGCCAGCGCCCTTGCCTGCAAACAGCGCATAACGACGCGCCGTTACCTGGGCAGTTTGGATTTGAGGGTCTGGGCCTTTTTGATGATCGCCTCGTCGCTGGTCTGGTGCAAAAGCCCTTCGATCACCGTCGAAGCCTCACCGGTCCTGTTGGTTTTGATGAGGTCTTCGGCGGTGCCGAGCAGTGCCAGCGGCACCAGCTTGCTCTGCGGGTATTCATCCTCCACCAGCCGGTAATACACGATGGCGGATTCAAACTCATCGATTTTTTCGTAAAACCGCGCGGTCTGGTATGCCTTTTCCGCGAATTTGTCATCAGCCTTGGCAACGTAGAATCGCGCGCTGTCGGCGAGCGGGCTTTTCGGGAACAGGTCAATGAAGTCCCGGAGGCGCGTCTGCGCCTCACGTGTGGTGGTCTGGTCAAGTTCGGGTGCGGCCGACAGCATGAACATGGTATAGCCGAGAAGAAAATACGATTCCTCGTAGAACGCGGAGCTGGGATAAGTCTGGACGATGCGGTCGAACCCGGACTTTGCCTCTTCGTATTTCTTGAGCGCAAGCTGTGACTTTGCCTGGTAATACAGCATCGAATCGTAGGCGTTGTGGCCCGGGCACTGGGCAAGCACGTCGGTAAGAATGTTTTCAACGTCCCAATATTTTTTTTTGTTGAACTTCTCGACGGCCTTTTTGAATTTGCCGTCGCAGTCGTAGAGATGTTTGGCCCTCGGCAGTTTAACGGTATCAGCCGCCAGCGCAAAAAAGGCAAAAACAAGCAGCAACGTGATGACGGAGGAGAGTGATTTTTCTTTCATTTCATTTCCTGTTTTTGCCGAGCCTCATGCCCGGCAATGCACCTCAAAATACTTTTTATTACGTGCAAGTGGTATAAAGTGATGGATGAGTTCGCGAACTTTTATTAAAAGAAAATTAGGCTGGGCGTTCCCCTCCCCTCACACAGTTCGGGTCGGGTCGGTCTCCCTACAGGCTCGGCTACTCGCCTCGTTGCCGGACCGCCCGCGTCTTGATATACCACTTCAACTAAAGAGTGGCTACTCGACGACCGGGCCGTGTTAAAAGCCGGCATGAGGCAAACGACATAGTAAAATGCGCGAAGCGCAACTACCTTACATCAGGGAACAAAGTGACAATTCGCATTTGCTCAATTGATTTTGCTGCGCGTTAGGCCGGAACGGAGGTCGCTCTGGAGAGCGATGCTGCCCGGACGCCCCGCAAAGCGGCCTCGCGCCGGGCAGCCCGAGGCGTAGCCGAGACCGGAGCGAGGGCCGACCCGAGCCTAAGTCTTGACGAAGGCGAGGGGAACGCCCAGATCTTTTTTTATTAGCTACTTCATATCGCTTAAATACTTCTGCGCCCGGGGCACATACTCGCTTCCCGGATATTGCTCGATCAGCTTTTTCAATTCCGTCTTTGCAAGTTCGTTTTGTCCCATTTTCATATAGCACATGCCGAGCTTGAGCTGCGCGGCGTCGGCCTTGGCGCTGTTGGCGAAGGTGAGTACTTTCTGGAACTGTAAAACCGCCTTTGTCCAGTCGAGCAATGCGTAGCTGCATTCGCCGCTCCAGTACCAGCAGTTGGCGGTAAAGGCGCCGGCGGGATACTGCCTGATGATATCGGAAAACATTTTCTGCGCCTGCTCGTAATTTCGGCTGTTGAAGGCGCGCAGCGCGGCCTGGTAGGCATCGTTCTCGGATCCGGCCGCCGGAACGGCCGGCGCGGGCGACGGCACCGGGGCGACCGTCGCTGTTTTAGCGGGCAGCCTCGACGCGGATGCGTCCTGCAGCGCCGCAACTTTTGCCTGCAGGTCCTTCACGGCCTCTGCGAGAAACGCAAGCCTGGTTTCCAGCTCCTCGATTTTCGCAGAGGAATTGTTTGCCCCGTCCGCCGAAACAACGGCCGGTCTCTTGTCAATCTCGGCGAGCCTGGCGTCGACGGCGTCAATTGCGGCCCGGGCCTCGCGCGCGGCCTTGAGCGCCTCCTCGGAATTTTCCTTCACTTGCACAATGTCAATCTCCGGAAGCACTGAACCGTCCTGCGTTCCGGGCGCCGTGCCGGCGCAGCCGGAGAACAGCGCAAAGGCCGCGCCGTAGGCAATCAAAGCACCTGATGAATGTTTCATGGTTCCTTTTCCCCAATAAAAAGTAGCCTATTAAAGTATATATTCATCCGGAGGCCGGTCAAATCAATGTTTCCTTGAAGGCCGCTCAACAACGAGGTATTTTAAAAAAAATGATTCTCTACCGTTACATCATCCGGGAGCACATTCTTCCGTTTTTGTATTCCCTCGGGATCATCATTTTCATATTGTCCATGCAGTTCCTGGTGCAACTGCTGCCGAACATCATCGCAAAGGGGCTGAGCCCCGGTGTCGTGCTAGAACTCTATCTTATCAACATCGCGTGGGTGATGGCGCTCGCCATACCCATGGCGATCCTCGTCTCGACGCTCATGGCGTTCGGCCAGATGTCGGGCAACAACGAGATCATGGCGATCAAGGCGTCGGGCCACAACGTCACCTTCCTCCTGGCGCCGGTGTTCGCCGCGGCCTGCGTGCTCACGGTGCTCACCAATTACTTTAGCAACGACATCCTGCCCGACGCCAACCACCATGCCACGAACCTGCTCACCGACATCTCGCGCAAGAAGCCGGCCGCGCTCCTGGAGCCGGGCGTGCTCATCACCTCGTTCGAGAATTACGCCCTCTACGCGAAAAAGGTGAACGCGAACACCGGCGCGCTCAGGGACGTCAAGATCTTCTCCCAGGTGCCGGGCGAGGACCCGTCCACCACCGTGGCGGACCACGGCGAGGTCACCTTGACAAAGGATGAAAAGCTCCTCAGGCTCACGCTGTACAACGGCGAAACCCACCGGCAGAGCGTCAAAAACAAGAATGAATATTTCGTGGGCCGCTTCAAGCGGCAGGTCATTTTCATCAAAAACGTCGACACCGAGCTCAAGCGCACCAACTCGAGCAACCGGAGCGACCGCGAGATGAGCTCGGAAATGATGCTCGACGAGATCGCGCAGTACAAAAGAACGAGGGCGTCGTATTTCAAAAGTTTTGCGGGCGTCATCGACTCGTCGCTGTCGCGGATCGACGCGCTTGAGCGTATGGCCCGGGACACCGGCGCCGCGGCACCGCGCGATTCGGCCGCCGATTCGGCGAAAACGTTCGCCGCGTGGCTCTCGATGTTCAACACGCCGGCGGCGAAAGAAATAGGCGCCACCGACGCCCGGAGCGCGCAGAGCCTCTCGGGCCGCCTCGCATCCCAGGCGCGATACGAAACCCAAAAGATTGCCCAACTCATGGTGGAGGTGCATAAAAAATTTTCCATCCCGGTTGCGTGCATCGTTTTCGTGCTCATCGGCGCGCCGCTGGGGATCATGGCAAGGCGCGGCGGCATCGCGGTGGGCGCCGCCTACAGCCTGTTCTTCTTCATTGTCTACTGGGCGTTTCTCATCGCCGGCGAAAGCATGGCCGATAACTTGGTCATATCGCCGTTTGCGGCGATGTGGACCGCCAACATCGTGATCGGCGCCTGCGGCATCTTCCTGCTCCTGCTCATGATAAAAGAGACGAAATTCATCTCCTTCGGGTTTTTCTGGAAGCTGTACCACGCCGTGTTCGGAAAGCCCGCTGAGGGAGCGGGGGCCGGGCGCGGCATCGGAAGCACCCTGCGCCTTTACTGGAAGGAATCCGTGGAGGTCCCTTACCGGCTGCTTTCGCGAGTCATCGGCATACTGCCCGCCTATCTCATCAGGAAATTCTTGGGATACCTGGGCGGGCTGTTCATCGTCATCGTCATAACGGTGATCGTGGTCGACTACGTCTCGAACCTCAGGCGTTTCGAGGATGCGTCGTTTTTCACGGTCGCGCTGTACTACTGGTACTACCTTCCCTGGCTCTTCGGGTTCGTGTTCCCCATCGTGATTCTTCTTTCGTCAATGGCCTCCATCGGCTCCATGGCGCGCCAGAACGAGCTCACCGCCATCAAGGCCGCGGGCGTCAACATCCGCCAGCTCACCCTTGCGCTGCTCGTGCTCGGCATGCTGTGCGCCGGATTCGGGTTCTACATCAGCGAAGGCGTTCTGCCGCAGGCCAACACGGCGCGGCGGCAACTCGACGACCAGATGCAGGAGCACCGGTCGGTGGCGCGCGGGGCTCCGGCGCCGCCGCGCGGCAAGCCGCCGGCCACGCATCAGGAATACCGCCGCAATTTCTATTATTTCGGCGACAGCCGGAACATCTATTTCTTCAGCGACTTCCGCACCGAACCCCTGTACGCGCGCTGCGTGCGGCGCGAAACGTTCGACGGCCACGTCATCAGCAGAAGGATAGCCGCCGACGCCGCCGATTACAAAAACGGCAAGTGGAAATTCGTCAAGGGCACCGTGACCACTTTTGTCAGGGACTCGGCGTCGGTGCGGCCCTTCGACACGCTCGCCGACACCATTTTGTCGGTGAAGCCGGAGGACATGGTGGCGCAGATCAGAAGTCCCGAGGAAATGGGCTACTGGGAGCTGGCAAGTTACATCAATAAATCGCGGCGCCGGGGCGAGGACGTGTCGAAATGGCGCGCGCAGCTCGATTTCAAGATCGCGCTGCCTTTCATGAATTTCATCGTGATCCTACTCGGCCTTTCCATTTCGGCGCGCGCGGGCAGGAAAGGCGGCGCCGTGCTGTTCGGGATCGGGCTCATGCTCTGTTTTTCGTTCTGGATCATATCACAGTTCGCCATTTCGTTCGCGCAGAACGGCCAAATCCCCGCGCTCGTGGGCGCGTGGTTCGGCAACATCCTGTTCCTGGCGGTCGCGTTGCCGCTGTACCAGAGGGCGTCCCGATGACCGTGCCGGCGAAGCCCAAGGTGCTCCTCGTGGACGACAGCCACGACATCCTCGACCTTCTCGAGGTGTTCCTGTTTGGAAAGTATGACTGCGTTACGGCCCTCAACGGTTTTGAGGGGCTCAAGACCGCGCGTGAGCTTTCGCCCGATCTGATCATCACCGACATCATGATGCCGGTGATGGACGGCATCAAGTTTTTCAACAGCCTGCGGCAGGACCCGAAAATGGCCGCCATTCCCGTCATCGCGATTACCTCGTTTGTAAAGAAAACAAACGTCAAAAGTCTTGTGTCCATGGGGTTCAGCGCGGTGCTGACGAAGCCCTTCAAAAGGGACGTCATCATCGGCGCCGTGGAAAAGACGCTTAAAAGACAATGACTGGGTTCAGATGAAACACGGCAAACGGAACATAGCACTGGCGATCGGCCTGCTCGCCGCAGGAACGGTGCTCCATTTTATCGGAGGCGCCGCCGCGCGGTTCGGCGAACCGGTGGCGCTGGCTGCGGCGCTGGCGGCGCTCTTGTTCCCGGGACCGCGCCGGCGCCCCAGGCCGTCGGCCATTGACATAGAGGAATCAGGCGGGTCTGCGATGGCCCGCGAGATCGAGCACGAAGTGACGAGGGAGACCACCCGCGTCAACGTGCGCGTTCTCGGCGCGCAATACCGCAAGGAGCAATGGGCCGCCATCGAAAAGGTGGTCGACTCCATGCTCGACACCTTTCTTCATCTCATGCGCCGCAGGCTCGACGCCCATACCATCGCGGTATTATTCCCTACCAACGACGGGGGATACAAGATCCGCAAATACGATTCACAAAGCGACTGCATCAACGCGGAAGCCGTGATCTATCCCGGCAAGGGCGTACTGGGCAGTTTTCTCAAGGACGGCCTCAAACAGCTCAACCTGCACGACATCGTGAGCGACAGCGTGACGCTCCACTATTATACCCGCGACGCTGGGATCCGCTCGCTCATGGCGAGCCCCATCGCGGCCGACGACGGCGTGGAGCGCGGCACCGTGATCGTCGACAGCACCAAGCAGAAACACTTCTCCGATGAAGACCATGCCTACCTGAGCACCGTGGCGCGCCTCATCGGCATGGCGGTGTATTACGCGTACGTCTTCACCGACCACAGACTCGAGCATCAGCGAATCGCCGCGATGAGCACCATCGAAAACGACTTTTTCCAGTACAAAAGCATCGACGCCATCCTCGACAAAATCATCGAGATCATTCCGTTCGCCATCACCTGCGACCGCATCACCCTGAGCCTGCTCAACCACGACAGGGAGACGGCCACGGTGTACCGTGCCTGGGGCGCGGGAGCAGAGGAGTTCAAGGGAATCACGTTTTCGCTGTCGGATAAATCGCTGGCCGGCCTCCAGTATGCCAAGAACATGGCCTTTGCGCGCAATTTCGCAGATGACCGCGTGGAAATCCGATACGCCGAGGGCGAGCCACAGTCCGGCGATTTGCAGTCGTTCCTGGCGTACCCCATCGGGGTGGGCGAATGTATGGGCGGCGTTTTGCTCGAGTCGGCGAAAAAAGACGCCTTCACCGAGGCCAACCGCGACCTGCTCGGCCGCATCGCAACATCGGCGGGGCTCGCCATTGTCAAGCTGCGGCTGTACGAGCAGGCGCAGAACCTCGCCACGCACGACGGACTCACCGGGCTCATCAACCATCGCGAGTTCCAGTCGGCGCTCAAGGCCGAGATCACGCGCGCCATTAGGTATAACGATCCGCTGTCGCTTGTTTTATGCGACATAGACTTTTTCAAGAAGATCAACGACACGCACGGCCACCCCTTCGGCGACCTCGTTCTCAAGGAGATCGCCAGCAAGCTGCAGTCGAACATCCGGGACGGCGTCGACGTCGCTGCGCGGTACGGGGGCGAAGAATTCGCGCTGGTGCTGGTGAAGACCGACGGCAAGGCCGCCAAGGAGACCGCCGAGCGCATCCGCCAGAACATCGCCGACGCGCCGTTCAAGGGCACGCATGGCGAAAAACTGCGGGTTACCATGAGCTTCGGCATCGCGGAGTACCGCGAGCACGCCAAGCAGCTCGACCAGCTCATTACAAAGGCGGACAAGGCGCTGTACCGTGCCAAGGAAAACGGCAGAAACCGGGTGGAGATATTTTAATTTTTCCTTGAAAAATCTTCTCCGATACGCTAAAATATCCTGGGTCATATTTTTACACACCCCGGCACAAAAATGTTGTATTTTGGAGTGCACCCAATTTATTTACATTGGTTTTTCGCTGCGCCCGTAACCGTACCATGCAAGGCCGTAACCGGTAGGAGCCTTCGTTTTTTTTCCAAAAGCATCCTGTGAAGGCATAGTCTGTCCCTATGGAAAAAAACCAATTTCTCACTGAAGAAAACTCGCTGGCCCTTTACCTCAAAGAAATCGGCAAAAACAAGACCCTTCCGGTTGAAGAAGAGGCGCAGACCGCGGTACGCATCCGCAAGGGCGACCGCAAGGCGCTCGAAAAGCTCGTGAAGGCCAACCTCCGCTTCGTAGTGTCGGTCGCGCGCAACTACCAGAACCAGGGGCTCCCCCTTTCCGACCTCATCAACGAGGGCAACCTGGGCCTCATCCGCGCCGCCAAACGCTTCGACGAAAAAAAGAATTTCAAATTCATCTCCTACGCCGTATGGTGGATACGCCAGGCCATTTTGCAGGCGCTCGCAGAACAGTCACGCATCATCAAGCTGCCGCTCAACCGCGTGGGCACCATCCATAAGATCGGCAAGGCGCAGAGCAGGCTCGAGCAGAAATACCGGCGCATCCCCAACGTGGAGGAGATCGCCCGCGAGCTCAAGCTTGACGAAGAAGAAGTTCAGGAGACCATCAAGATCGGCAACTCGCACATGTCGCTCGACGCGCCGCTCCAGCAAGGCGAAGACAGCAAGCTTTTGGACCTTCTCCAGGACGAAGACCAGGAGCTGCCCGACGACGGCGTCATGGAAATATCGCTCCAGGAGGAGATCAACCAGACCCTCGACACCCTCACCTGCCGTGAAAAAGAGGTGATCAAACTCTACTTCGGCATCGGCGAGGAGACCGCCCACACGCTCGAGGAGATCGGCCAGCGCTTCAACCTCACCCGCGAGCGCGCCCGGCAGATCAAGGAAAAGGCGCTGCGCAGGCTCAAGCATTCGTCAAGGAGCCAGCGGCTGAAGGTGTACCGAGCTTAACAATTTCCTTTTAGAAATCTGGCGTTACCCCGTTTGCAGGGGCGAATAATATTTCGCCCCTGCAAACGGGGTCTGTTCTCCTTCCGGTCACCCCTTCGGGTGCTTCTCCCTCGTCAGGGATTTCCAAGGGTCACAAGGGTCGTCGGGCTTCGCCTCGGGCTGCCACGGCCCCTATATGCCTTCGGCGAGGGCCGGGCAACACCACCGCGCTCCAGCGCGGCCTCCAGTCGCCCCTAACGCTCGATTATCGGTATATATCCGTATTTGTCAATGTCGTTTTCGGATTTCATCGCAGTCCTTTTTCTGTTGCAATCAGCATGTATTGATTTTTTGGTTGAAAAATTTTGGCATTATCGTCACGATGTTTATATATTACAATTATCTTACCTTTAACGTTACAGGAACGGGCATGAACCGCCGTCGTTCCTTGCCAGCCTGTCATAAAAAAAAATCAGATTGGATAAGGCTTTTCTGACAGTGCCATGAAAACCATTTCGGTTTTGAATTACAAGGGCGGCGTGGGCAAGACCACCCTTACCGCATGCGCCGGACAGGCCCTCGCGCTTACGGGCTTCCGCGTCCTTGTTATCGACAATGACCCGCAGCACAACCTGTCGTTTCTGCTGGGTGCGGACGGAAAGCGGCCCACCATCCGGGACGTTTACCATGGTTCGATAGGAATCGCCGCGCAGCAACTCCTGAAATCAATTATAAAAACCTCTCTTACAAATCTCAGCGTCGTGCCGTCGTGCAGCGAATTGTGCGCCAGTGATATCAAGGATCCTTTCCTGCTTAAGAAATGTTTTGTCTATTCCGCCCTCGATCATTTGTTCGACTTTATCCTGATTGACAATAGTCCCGGCATGGACCTGCTTCAGGAATCGTCGATTCATGCATCCAACGAAATATTCGTGCCCACCGAACTTTCACCGTTCGCGATCAACGGGATTTGCGAAATGAGAGACATGCTGACCCGAAGGTTCCCGGACGGGTGCTCGATTTCAAAGATCATACCGAATTTTTACCGGAACACCAAGTCGCATGATGCGGCTATTTTTGATCTTGAGGAATATTTCCCGGGAAAAATAACCCAAACCGCCATTCCCTTCGACAGCGTGTTCGACGCTCTTGTAAAGGAGCGGAAAATCCTTTATCTGCACCGCCTCAGCTCAAAGGCGGCCGCCTATTGCATAAAGCTCATTCACGAACTTTTTAATCTCGAAGAGGAAGCAACCTGGCAGATGGTCATGGAAAAAAGAAAAGAGAACATAAGCGCGGAAGCACGAACCCGTTTTCTTGCGCATCCGTTAACCAAAAAAAAGTCATCGCCGCAAATTGCACCGAAAGAACCTGCAGCTCCCCCGCCGTTACTTTCCGGCCCAATCGATGGTCAGCCCCTTTGACCATCCCAGCACCGGGTGATCGGCGAACGCGGCGTTCACCGCCGTGCCGCGCCAAGCAACCGTGACCCCGAAGCTGATCATCACCGGATTCGTGGTAAACGCCGCGGCGAGCGCCGCCCTGTTGAACACCCAGTACTCTTCGGCCAGCGACAGACGGAACCGCCACTGGCCGTCGTCCTCCGCCTCGCAGAGAATACCCTGGCTGCCCAACGCGTTGGCCGTCGTGTGCACGCCTGCGCGGACGGTAAAAGGCGCGGTGTATCCTTCAGTGGCCGCGTTTTTTAGGGGAATGTGGAGACACGACAGGGAGATCGCGGCGATCCTGAACGGAATTAATGCCGAGGCTCCCGCGTCGAGGCGCGTCTGGGCAGGTTCATCGCCGGTGTAGAGGCCGGCCCGGTATCCCGAAATCTCTACTGAAGGATTGACAAAAGGTATTTTGGTTGTTCCAAGCGACAGCGTGCCCTGCTGTTCAAAATAGATGCGCAGCGCATCGAAATGGGCGAACGAAAGTTTGGCGGTAAATCCCTTTACCGAGCAGAACCCGCCCAGCCCCACCTGGACCATGTGGGACGACTCCAGGTTGTCCATTGGGTCAAAGTAATCAATGCCGGCGACCGTGACGCCGTAACGAAAGGTGTCCGCGTAAAAACATGCGGGAGTAAACGGCTCGCGGCCCGAAATCCCCTTTTGTTGGATAATGGCGCCGAAGGTGGCCATGGAATACCCGAGGGGGACTGGCTCCCTGCTGGCAGGAAAAACAAACCCGGCAATCAAGAGAATTAAAATGGCGATGCCTTGTGGCCGGCGCGGGGTCATCTCCAGAGGATTCCCTTCTTCCGAATCATGTGTTTGTTCCCATTTTCGGATATTTCCGCCACCACGAAAAACGGGCCTGCAGGAGCGGGCCTGCCGCCGGCCGCAATGCCGTTCCAGAGAAACTGCCGCGAAGGAGGCGTGGGCAGATCCAGATATTTTCTTCCGTCAAATCCGTAAATTGAAACAACGGCCGTTGCCGCGGCCGGCAGGCTGAGCTGAATTGACAGAAAATCATCTTTGCCGTCGTTGTTGGGGGTGAACGGAATGGGCCCGATATCGAGCTGGGCTCCGCTTGCACGCCACATTGCGTCACTGTTCGGCTGGCCCGGTGATGCCTTTGACGCAACGACCCATGCCTCAGGCAGCAGCCCGCTCACGGTGAGCGACACGCGCGCCAGCGACTGGTCGGTCCATGAATCAAACCAGTGCGAGTCCCACCCCGCGCTTTCGCAAAGCACGCCTGAACTGTCCCATACATACAGCGTATCATGATAATTGTCAAGCGCGCGCCACCGAACCGGCTGGATGACAGAAACGGTCGCCGGATATTTTGCCGAAAACAGCGTCATGTCCTTGGTAAGTACCACAAACCCGTTGGCGGGCACGAAAAAATCCGTTGCCGTGATGAGGCAGGAGTCATCCAAATGACCGTATTTCCAGTTTTTAATGTTGATTGACACACCGGAAGTGTTGGCAAGCTCAAGCCATTCGGGGCAATCCGTCTGCGCCCTGGGGAATATTTCATTTATTTTGATTGCCGTCCCGGGTGATTGCGGCCACGCCGCACAAATATACCACCACGCCACTGCGGCAACAGCAAACGCCAATTTTTGTTTCGGAACCCGTGCGCGATACATAATTTATGAAAATAGATAATAGAACAAAGGAGAACTAAAATGAATCTCACCGACGTCATCAAGACCGCGATGGACCAGATTCAGTATATTGCCAAAACGGAAACCGTGATCGGCGAGCCGATTCAATCGGGGAACGTCACCCTGATACCGGTGTCAAAAATTTCAGTGGGATTCGCCGCGGGCGGCGCGGGAAATGAGAGCAAGGCCGGCTCAGGCGCAGGCACCGGCGGCGGCATCAACATCACGCCGGTCGCGTTCATCACCATTGTGGATGACAAGGTGCAGGTACACCCGGTTTCAAAATCCGACCCGGGATTGGGGAAAATTCTCGCTTTAGCGCCCGACCTCATTAAAAAAGTGGCTGCGTTCATGAACATGAATAAGAATGAGGCAAAGGATAAGAAAGAGGATAAAAAGCATTAAAAATCATTTTGACTGCTGATTGTAGCTTTTCATTTTCCCAATTCTTTCCATATCCTTTGTATCCATCCCGCGCCTCCCTTTATACTGTTTTCATGTATTTTTCATCCCTATGAATACAGGTACATATCCAAAAGACGACCCAAAATACCTCTGGGTCATTCCTTCGGACGAAAACGACGGCCAAGGAACCTTTGACCGGCCTTTCGGCAGGATCGCGGCAGCGTTAGCCAAGGTAAAGCCGGGCCAAGTGATCGTGCTCAAGGCCGGAACCTACCCCGGCGATGTGACGGTTGAAAGGTCCGGGATTTTCGACAAACCCATTTACCTTGTTGCAGACAAAAGCGCAGCGGTCGTTGTTGCGGCGGCATGCTGGTATTTCTACGACGCTTGCGATTTCATCGTGTCCGGCATCACCTTTAAAGATTCTCCCCTGGGAAGTTTAGCGCTTACCGGAGCCTGCGAGCGCAACCGGTTTGAACACTTGTCGTTCATCGATTGCGGCAGCCGGCAAAAAGCGTCATGCACCATGTTCTTCGGCGGAGCAGGCGCTTCATGCAACATGGTTGAATTCTGTAATTTCGAAAGGTCTTTGCAGCTATCCGGCAATGCGGGAAAGAAACCTGATGACATTGTCGTCGGCCTCATGATTTCGGAAGGAGACAGCCGCGAGGGTCAGCCGATCACCAATCATGTCGTCCGCAGGAATAGATTCACCAACTATGATTACGGCGTCCTCATCGGCGCGGAAGACGCCACTGCTCGGCAGTATGGGCATATTATTTCGTTCAACACGATCGAGAACTGCGGCCGCGAGGGTATTATGGTTAAATGCGGTGACACCCAGGTGAAAGGCAATGTGCTAACGCGCTGCCTGTGTCACTCGATTTCCGTGGTCACGGGCGAAGGCAGCGTGGTCGAGGACAACCGGATTGTCGACTGCGGCATTGGTATCCGCGTTGCCGGGAAAGGTCATACCGTTGTGAACAACTGCATCGTGCGAAGCAGCAACGAGGCCATCTGCGTCATGGAGAAAAACGGAGCGGACGGCGTCGCGTCCCAAAACATTTTCATCGAACAGAACACCTGCGCTCTTTGGTCGCAAAAAGCGCAACCGTCGCTGCCGGCCATAAGCATAGCCTCCGGATCAAGCGCCATCATTAAAAAGAACTTGTTCTGGGGTGCGGGTGACCCGTACCGTTTTACAGGCGCAGGTAACAATAAGGAAAAGCATCTTATTTTCGACAATATTTCAACCTACGGCAGCACCGCGCCTGACGGCGTGACAGCCGGCCGATTTAAATTGGGTTCACAAGAGCAGGATAATTTTGACAATGATTCCGGTTACGGAGCAAGCGGCTGGATGTGCAGGCCCGAGCCATATGATCCAGACAAGGAAATTCTTAATGAGTCTTTGTGCGGACAATCAAACACACCTAATGAAATGGAATATCTTGAAAAAGATGATGAGCGCGGAAATGAAACAGGGATCAGCGGAGCTCTCCTGAAGTCCATGTTTTTCAGCGAAGACGAATCCAGGAGGAATTCATCTCTATAATTTCTTTTTACATCTTCTCATATTTTCTCTGATTTTTTCGTCAACGCGTCTCATTTTGAAACCATACTGCCTTTTTTCCTTCATTATTTATCCAATAATCTACAAATTAATTATTTTTTAGCAATTTCATTTGCTATTATATATATATTCAACGAACGTGCCGGATTTCTTACTCAATCACCGGATTATTGGATATAACCAATTTTATTTATATCCTTCCAATTTCAATAATAAATTTCAAATTTATTTTAAATTCATATCTTATTGTAATTCAATATGTTACAGTTACAAAGTTACCACGTTATTATCACTATTTGCTTGACGGATGAAATGTATCTATTTATTTTGAAAAGTCTATTATAATTATTGAAATCCACCTCGGCCAGGAGCGATGATTTTGAAAAAGTCAGCAAAACACAAGGCATCAAACCCAAAGTCTGCAAAACACCACTCTGTAAAACAAAAAAAAATAACTGGAAAATCAGAGTCTCAAAAAGCCGTCCGTCAAAAACCGGCTTTTATTGTGCCCGAGATAAAGCCTGCAAACCTGCCCCGGGAAATGAGGCCGTGGGCGATCTGGATCTGGAATTTCAACATCACTAGGGAAGAAATTGCCAGCCAAATAGCCTTCTTTATTGAAAAAGGTTTCGGCGGCGTGGCGATAAAAGCAAGCAGAGACATGACGCCTTCATTTCTTTCTGAAGAATTTTTCAGTTTATTTCTTTTTGCGTTGCAAACCGCTCAGAGGGCGAAAATCGGAATACGGCTTGCCGAGGACTTTTCTTTGCCTTGGAACGGCGCGTTCGACAACATCGCAGGAAAAAACCGGCACCTCAGGGCGCAATGCCTGGTGCTTGAGCATTCCGAGGTTATTCATAGTAAAACCGTTTTTGAGAGGATCATCGCCGACCCTCAAAACGCCATTGTCCAAATAGGGAAAATCGAAAACGACAGGGTCATCGTTTCCAAAACAAAAACAATTCCCGTGACCCAGGACAAAAACACGGTGTCTTGGAAGGCGCCCGCAGGGTCGTGGCAGGTGATGATATTCAGGAAAAAATATGTAGCAGACCCTGTCTGCGCCTATATACCCAATGCCTTCAGGGAGCAGACCGCACGATCCTACATCGAAACGGTATGGGAGTCCTTTAAAAAAAGGTTTTCAAAATTCATGCCTCTCACCTTCGAGGGCTTCATCACAGAGGTTCCCGCCTACCTTCCTGCTGACAATTCCATTCCCTGGGATGACGATCTGGTGGTGAAATACCGCTCAAAGTACAAAAAAAACCTTGTTCCGCTCCTTCCCAGCCTGTTTTTCAATTCTGAAGCTGCGCATATTAAAAACAGGCCGCACGTATACTCGTTTCTGGCCCAATCCCTGCATGAACGGTTTACGCTTATTCTTGACAAATGGTGCAAGAAATACAGGCTTTCTCACTGGGTGCTCTGCGCAGAGCGGCCGGTGCAGAAGGCAGCGAACATGCTGCGCGACTGCACCGCGATTCCCGTTCAAGGCTTCGCCTCCGTGGGGATACAGAACCAAGAGGGCTGCGAGGAAAACGCCGGCATCGTGCGGGCCATGGCGGACGCCAACGCCAAGGAATTCAGACGCGAGACCATAACCGTGATCGGCAGGAACCGTCAGGGTAACGCCGCCACGCTGCAGAGTCTCAAAAGCGAAATTGACCAGAATGTCCTGTCGGGCCCGTCGCGCATCGTTTTAGACGGATGCTTTTTCTCGGTCGACCACCGGAGTTACGTTAAAACGCCGTACAACCCGTCATGGTATTCGCCCGGCGCCGACAACATGCTCCTGCTGTGCGACTACGCGGCGCGCGTGAAAAAGCTTATCGGCCCGCTCCAGCTTTCGCGCCAAGCGGCCATCCTCATGCCATCGAACTCCATCCTGGCCGACTACCTGCCGGGCAACGACGAGGCGGTGCGCAAAGGTATGCTTTCGCTCCATAAAACCATGGACGAGCTGTCCCACCTCACCCTGGACTTCGACATCATCAGCGAGGAGCAGCTGTTGTCGTGCTCGCTCTTTTCGAACGGTGAATTCAACACGCCCAGCAAAGCGAGAAAAGGGAACTACCAGGCCCTCCTCATCCCGTATGCTCGCCTTGTCTCAAAAAACCTCTTCGTTTTTCTCGAACGAATGGCGAGCAAGAAATCGACGATCGTCTTCATCGACGAGGCGCCGCAGGGTACCATCGACGAGGGCGTCACGCCGCCGTTCACGTCGCGTGTGAACAAGATCGTGCACTCGAAATCGGGCCGGGTGTATGTGTCGCCGGCCGCCAACCTCGAAAGCATACTCGCGCATGTCAAGTCGATGGTGGCGGTCACGGTGCAGGGGAAGAAATGCCCCGACATCGTTGCCTCCTCGGGAAGCGCGGGGAGCCAGACCGTGTACTGCCTGCAGAATAGGTCGGACTCACTCGATTACTTCGCCGCGGTGGAGGTGCCCGAAGAGAAGTATTTCTACTTCTCCGACTGCGCCTCGGGGGAAACCCACGAGATCATCGATGTCCAGCGGAAGGACGATACCTGCAGGATCAACCTCAATTTCTCACCGCGGCAGACCTATTTCATCATCGCGACGTCCCAGAAACAGGCCGTGACGTCGATGCCCAAGGGTCGAAAGCCCCCTATCAACGTCATCGGCACCGTGCAGCGCAACTACCGCATCGTGCTCAAGGACCAGTGGCAATTCTCGCCGTGCTCCCTCAACGTGCTGCCGCTGGCTGCATGGAACACCCGCATCGGCCTGTCACGCGAGTTCGGCGGGTATTCCCATTTCTACGAGACCTATTTCGAGGTGAAGGAACTGCCCTCCATGGCCGTGTTCTCTTTGTGCGGCGTGGGCGGAGCGTGCGCGGTGCTTGCAAAAGGGGAAAAGTCTGTTGAGGTGAACATCAACGGCACGCGCATCACCGAGACCGGCTCGCTGGCTCCTGCCGCGCTCCTTGCACTGTTCCCGCCGCCGGCGCCGGCGCAGTCGCTGACGGGCGTAATCCAGGAGCCGCTCCCCGCGGAACACGGACACAAGCCCTGCCTCGACCTCTACTGCAAAAACGTGCTCTGCTTCAACATCAAGGACTCGCTGCGGAAAGGGCTCAACAGGATTTCCGTTAGGACGCTCGGCCTCGTGTTCGATCCCATGACCATCACCTATCCGCCGCTCATCGCCGGCACCTTCAACATACTCAAGGGCAGCAACGGCTGGGTGATCGATACAACCGAGCCGATGGTGGGACATGATTCATGGACAAAATACGGCTACCCGTACATGAGCGGGTGCGGCACCTACAAGCAGGTCTTTGAGATTCCGAGCGACTACAACCGGCTCGTGCTCAAGTTCTCGCAGGTGTCGGGCCCTGTTTCGGTGGGGCTCAACACCACCAAGCTCGGCACCTACACCTGGCATCCGATAGAAATGGACATCACCGACGTGTGCGAGTCGAAGCGAAACGAGCTGTCGGTGAGCGTGATGAACACGATCGACAACGTCATCAGAATGAACGGAAGGCCGTCCGGGCTCATCGGCGAGGCGTACCTGGACGTGTATTGACCATGGCGACCCTTACCTATAAATTCGGTGAAAAACTGTTCCTCGGCAACGCCGACGCCCTGAGCGTGATCGTCGACAAGATGTTCGAAAACAGGGACGCGGCGACCATCGTGTTCGACATGGAAAATGTCAAGCTGTGCGACTCCTACGGCCTCAAGTTCCTCATCAATTACCAGCGCAGGGCGAACAGCACGGGCAAGAAGCTCGTGCTGTACCGGCCCGACCAGTTCCTCCGGGAGATGTTCGCGAGCACCAAGCTGTCGCATTTCTTTTTCATCGCCGATGCTCTTGACGATATGGGAAAATAAAAGATCGCTCTTCAGTCCTTCCCCGTGGCCACAGGCCCTCCGGCAGAAACGCCCGCCGGCATACGGCATGCCTGTTAGATCATTGAGAAGCCATTCTCTATGCCGCAAAAGAGATAGCCGCAGTAAAAGAAACTAAAACCGCCAATCAAACGCCGCAAAGAAAACGGGCACATCCGTCGCGAAATGACGATTTGTTCCGGCAGGAATGCGCGAATGAAAAACGGGCGGGGGCTTTTCAGCCCCGCCCGTTCGATACAGTGCCACCTTGAAAAATAGCCGGATTAGTTTTTGGTAATGTAGATATCGTCAACCGTGTACGTGGACCCGACCACGTACGCCCCTCCGGGCACGGCCGGGCATTTGAAACCGACAAGCATGGTCACCGCGGTAAAATCCACCTTTGACGCCCATGTCGAAAGAGGGATCCAGACCTCATGCCACTTGCCGTCCGCAACATACCCGTAATCGGTCGCCTTTACAAACAGCGTGTCGGCGCTGTCGCCCGAGGCCATTCCGATCCCGATTTCAGGCGTATTTCCCATCAGCGCCACGTGCAATTTTCCCGCCGCGTAAACCGTGAGCGACTCCGGGGTATACGACTCAAATCCCCATTCCGAATAATGCGCTCCGTTGGTGGTCAGCTCATACGCCTTGGTCCCTTCGAAATGGTCGTACGGCGTCCAGTTGAAGTAGGTCTTGTTGCCGAGGGAATCCGGCAGGTCCCAGACGGAATAACTGCTGCTCAGGACGCCTCCGGTCGAGGGACGTTCGGAAAATATGACAACGCCGTCGATGACGATGATTTTTTTTATGCTGATGGTAAAGGTCTTCTGGAAAAAACCCCCATAACTGTCGGTGACTTTGACTACCACCGAAAACGTGTTTTTCAACGAATCGTACGCTATGGGACTTTTGGTATTGAGCGCGCCCCATGCTATTGCGAACAGCGCGGTGTCACCGCCCACCAGGGTAAACTGGTAGGTCTCGGAAGCCGAATCCCTGTCGACCGCGTGCAGGATTCCCACCGTGGTGCCGGCCGCCGAGTTTTCAAGGACCGACGTATCGCTGATCAGGATGTCGGTGGGCCGGTGGACGATGGTGACGGTGAGCGCCGAATCCACGGTGGCGCCGGAATCGTCCCGCGCGCGCACGCGGATGGCGTAAGCGGCCTTGACCTTTGCGTCAAGCGGGGCGTTTACCAGAAGCGAATCTTTCCTGATGATAAAGCTCGCGTTGTCGCCCGCGCCGGCGCCGGCCGCCAGCGAATAGGTGAATTGGTCGCCGACGTCCGCGTCGGTCGCGGAAAGTTTCCCCACGAACGCCCCCGCCGCGGCCGTGTCGAGCACCGAGGCATTGCTCAGCAGGACCGCGCTCGGGGCATGGTTGACATGTGCGACTGTTATGGTGAACGCCTGCTCGACGGCCGCGCCGGAATCGTCCAGGGCCTTTATCCTCACCGTGTAGGACGCCTTTACCGTCGCGTTGAACGCGACCGCGGTAAGCAGCGAGTCCCCGCTCACCGTGAAACTGGCATTGTCGTCCGAACCAGTCCCCATCGCGAGCATGAAGGTGTGATGGTCGGCCGCATCGCTGTCCGTGACGGAAAACGTGCCCGTGAGCGAGCCGACCGCGGCGTTGTCCCTGATGCCGGCGCTTACGAACGCGAGCGCCGTTGGAGCATGATTGATATGGAGGATGGCGATGATGAAGGTCGTATCGAATGATGCCTGGTTCTGGTCTTTGGTCCGTACGCGGATCGAGCAGGTCTTTGTAACGTTATAGTCAAACGACACCGCGGCAAGAAGGGAGTCGTTGCGGATGATGAAACTGGCGTTGTCGGCGGCGCCAACCCCCGAGACAAGCGAATAGGTGAACACATTGCCCGCATCCGGGTCCTGCGTTGAAAAAATCCCGACCGCCGTGTTGGATGCCGCGCCTTCAACCAGCGTCGTGTTCGAAAGTGAAATGCCGGTTGGCGGGTGGTTCGATTTCGTGGGCGAGCACCCGGAAAACATGAGCGCCGCAACGGCCAGAGCGGAACAGAGCAGAAATACTTTTTTAATCATGCAACCTCCCTTTTATAATTCCATGTTGAAAATCCGGTTATTGAACTGCAGGTGACTGTTGTGAAAATCAAACCAAAATAGGTGGGCGGAAGTTGCAGTGTCAAGCCGCAAAATCTTTCCCCATGGAAAAAATCCGTTGTTTACCGGTTGCAACGTTCCGAGGCCGCGAATCTCGTTTGTCTCAGCCGTTGGCCCATGATATTTTTTTACCTTGTCAAATCGAATTGCCTTTTTCAATTGCCATAATCACAAACACGACCTGCAAAACTCAATGATTTCTCATGTCATCAACACGATCTCTCGCCTCTCTTCTCTTTCTTCCGCCATCATCGACACCTCATCACTTATTTACCTTTCGAAAATCAATTGCCTCTCGCTGCTCGCCGGATCATGCAGATTGTATTCCATACGGGAAGTGGCTGACGAATTCAATGAAGGAATCGCGGGCATTGAAATCATCGCTGCTCCAACGAAAGATTTATCCACGGATCAGAAATTGATTCAAGTCTGCGTCATCAACAAATTTCCCCTTATCTCGGAGGATAAAAAGCTGCTGGTGGAAGCCCAGCGATGCAATATCATTTATTTCAACTCGCTGATAATGCTCAATTTTCTGCTTCTCAAGAAACAAATCACCGGCGAAAAATATTCATCCCTTGTTCAAACTTTAAGGTCTGTTGCGAGATACGGAGAAAACGTATGGCGTTTTGGAGAGCTGGTGAACAAACTTGTCAAAGCAGAATCAAATACCTAACCGGCCCGGGCCAGACCCGTCTCACCAGGACAGCAGCCTCTTGACAAGCCGCGGCACCGAGCCCACCCATCCCTGCGGGCCCACGATCTTCATCACCTGCTGGTGGTTGTGCATGTAGTCGCGGAACCATTTCATGCGCTGGTACACTCGGCTGCCGCCCGTGGCCGCCTCATGGTGGATGACGATGGCGTCGCCGACATACCGTCCGAACTTTTTCTGGCGCGCCAGCCGCAGGCCGAATTCCACCTCGAACAGGTATCCGTTGCCGATGATGTCGGGGCTGAACCCGCCCGCGGCGAGGAAGGCTTCGCGCCGCACCGCCATGTTGCAGCCGCGCGGATTGTTCACCACGCAGGCGCCGGGCATGTCGAAGTTGCCGAAGAAGAGGCCGATCCAGTTGAACCAGCCCACGATCCTGCCGCTGGTCTTGCGGTCTTTCGGAAGAAAGAGCCCGAAAATCCACTCGTTGACGATGCAGATGATCTCTTCGAGCGGCGGCCGCTTCCTTGACAGGCGCACTTCCCTGCCGCCGGTGTAAGGAAGGTCAGGGTATTGTTCGAACGCGACACGGTGCGCCTCCATCCACCCGTGCACCGGCACTGCGTCGTCGTCGAGGATGAGGATGATGTCGGCAGACGAGTTTTTGATGCACGTGTTCATAGTGATGGTTGTGCTCGGCGACGGAAGTTTCTCAATGCGGAGGTTCGGATCGGCCGCAAGCGACTGCTCCAATTCCGGTCCCGGCATGTCGCCCTGAAGGCCAAGGCAGATCCTGAGCGTAGGGTACAAAACCCGTATGCCGGCCACCGTCGTTTTGAGGTTTTCAAACCTTTTATAGCTGGGGATAACCACTTCGCATGTTAACGGAGACGCCATCTGATTCCCGGAAGATGTGATTTGGTATGCTATCAAATATATTTTGTGTAGCGGATGACGAAAAGCCGAATGCTGTTTTTATTGTACGGAGGACTGGTGGAATGCGATACTTTTTTCTTATCATGTGCATTTTTTTTGTCCAGTCAGCGCCAGCGTATCATGCGCTGAGCGCGGACACCCTTTCCGCGTGGATAACGGGCGGACCGCCATTCAGTTTCATCCTTATTGACGTGCGCGACACCAGCGAGGTCGACACGGTGATGGGAAACGCCGCATGCCGGCCCTATCATATGTCGCTCAACCAGGGCGTGTTCGCCGCCAATTATTCGCTGATCCCGAAAACAAGCAACGTGATCCTCTACTGCAGATCGGGCGGCCGCAGCGCCCAAGCCGCGACCATGCTTGACGGCGCGGGCTTTGCCAGTGTTTACAGCATGTCCGGCGGATTCAGCTTATGGACAGGACCCAAACAGCCCCGCGCCAACCTTCTGCCGATTTCGGATCTGCCGGAAAATTCCATGACGGCGAACACTTCTGTGGCGTTTTCAAGAACTGCCGGGCATCTAAAAACAGAAACAAGTACCGGTATGACATGTCATTTTACCGGGCATCGCAGCATTATAAGACTCGTTGATCTTAAAAACGGTTCAACCCAGATTTTCGACACCAAAGGGAAAATTTTAAAATTTTGCTGGTAATAAGGCTGCCGTGATCCAACACACGCATTTTAAATTCTGCCCCAAATGCGGCAGGCGCGGCATTAGCGCGGCCGATGCAAAAAGCATGCATTGCAAGTCATGCGGATACGTGTATTTCCACAACTGTACGGCGGCCGTGGCGGGGATTGTGGAGACCTCGAAGGGCATCATCCTCACCGTCAGGAACGCTAACCCCAAAAAGGGAAAGACGGACCTCCCGGGCGGTTTTACCGAATATAACGAATCAATGGAAGAGGCGCTGGGCCGGGAAATAAAGGAAGAATTGAATATCGGGATTTCCCGCATGAAATATTTCGGGTCGTTTCCCAATGTATACCGCTATGAGAATGTAACGTATTTCACCATTGACACTGTTTTTATTTGCAAACCGGAATCTCTTTCAACTCTGCGTATGAATGGCGAGATTGCCGCCGTGATGTATGCGAAGCCGGAGGCCATCGACTTCTCACGGATCGGTTTTCCCTCCACCAAACGCGCTTTGCGGAAATACCGGGCGCTGAAAATCCGTTAGAGGCGGATTATTATTTGTAAAACCTGCCCGCCCACAGCCTGCCGCTTTTGTCAATAAGCAGCGATTTGACGCATTGACCCGCGAACCCGACGAGTTCGGCGCGGCCGCTTCCCGGCGCAACGCGGAAAAGCCCTTTCTGCGTGCCCAGAAAAAGCGTGTCGTGTGAATCTTTTTCAATGGACCAGACCAGATTGTCTTTCGGTTCAAGCAGTATGGTCCTGCACCGGTCCCTGGCGATGATTGCGCAAAGGCCGAGCCCGCCGGCGATAAAAAGCGAGTCGTAGGCGTTCACCACCCAGCACACGACCCCCTTGCAGTACTCACGCGTGCCGGTGCCGCTTTCCCTGTCAAACACCGATATGCCGCGCATATGCGCCACGGCGATTTCTTTTCCGAGAAAGGCGATGTCATGCGCATCGTACAAGGGCTTGAACATGATCATGCTGTCGTTGCGCTCGAAACGTATGCCCATTATTCCCGCGATCCAAAGTCTTCCCCGCTCGTCCTGCTTCATGGACCATGCCGCATATTGCGCCCATGACACCGGAAGCAGCGTGTCTTTTTCCGCTCGGTAAACGCCGGAATAATACGACGACGCGAACAATGCCCCGTTTTCCCTGAACACCATGGAACGGAGCGGCAGCCTCCCCACGCGCCCGATGCGGCGAAACGCCTCGGGATGGTCGGGGTGAAACTGGAAAATGCCGTCCTCGGAGGTGGAGAAGTAGATCGAGTCGTTGTGCTGCTTGATGGAATAGACCCAGGTGCGCGGGATGGGATGAAAGGGACAGGTGTTTTGTTTTTTTTCGCAGGAGACAAGAAAAAATATCAGGACAGTGCCAAGGATGATTTTTATCCTGATGATTGTGACGCGGCGGATGTGCATGGAATAAAAATAAACGATAGGGAGTTAGGTCGATGAAGAAAAAAGCCCCTGAGGTTTTTCAGGGGCTTATCACCTTAGGCGACTGAGGTTTGTGATGCGTCATTCCAGCGAAAGCGGGAATCCATGTCTCACCTGGTGACTGGACTCCCGCGTGCGCGGGAGTGACGTCGGCAGTCAGTATCCAATTACATTAATTCACCTGACGGTTGATTGTTTCCTGGTCGACGTTCTCCCGAAGAGCATCGGCAAAGGAACGTTCTAGGACAATTGGTTTAGCACTCGGATCGTTACCGTCAATGATAACAACAAGCTGGGGATTATCAATCCAGGGCTGAACTTGCACGGCATCAAACGAGAATTCCTTATTTTCCAAAACTGTTTTTACTTTACCTTTCTCAACCCATCCTGCTTTTCTGTCCCCGTCTTGGACTTTCAACGCATCCTTTGCTTTTTCCACAACAACATACCGGCCTTGTTCCTCCATGACAAACAACGGCTTTTCATACACTTTTCTGATCCGGTTCTGATACACCGGCACATCCTTCTGCACCGGAATCGCATACATCTGCTTTTGCGCCCACGCTGCGCACGGCAGCAGCATGCCCACGGCAATCAATACTCTTAGATATCTCATAATATCCTCCTTTGTCAAGTCTCGTTTTCCTTTTCTCCGACGAGCGCATGGTTTCCCGGGATTCTCCCCGCGCCCAAAATTATGCAAAACATTTATTCTGTTTTATTCGCTCCTTTTACGTCTTCAGGCATCATATGGCTTTCTCCAGAACTGCCGGGCAGCGTGCCTGATCCCGGCCTGGAAAGAGCGCCCTCAATATAGTCCCGCAGGAATTTCTCACGCACCCTGAGCATCTGGCTGTTCTGGATCATCACATTGATGATGGAGTCCCGGTTCGCGAACGCGCCGTCGCCCTGTTTGAGCATGGCCGTGATCGAGGGCCTTCTCTCATGCTCGAGTTTCACCGCGCCCTCCACGACATTCACCATGGCATAGACGCTGTCGGCAATGACGCTGAACACCGTGCCCACGGCAACGATCCGCACCGTGGGTGTCTGCACCACAAACTGCCTGAACTTGTTTTTCTCGACGGTAAAAAGCGCCGTTCCCTTGGTGAGTTCGACCAAAACCGTTGTATCGGTCCTTGATTTCACGTTGATCACGGCCGCCGGCCCCGCCTCGATGCCGGTCTTGCCGCCCAGCCGTATGAGCGCCTCCCGGTCCTTTTTCACCGGTACTTTTCCGACGCGAATGTTGACGGAGTCAAACACCAGCACCATGTTTTTCTTCTGATCCGATCCGTTCCGCACCACAACGGTTTCAGGCAATGCCGTATTGTTCTCCGGGCCGTATTTCCCGCTCTTCACCGAGGGGCTCACGTGTCTGAAGTTTATGGACGCGTAGTCGTTGAAGGGGCCTTTTACGAGAAAATATCCGCAGACCAGCGCCGCGATGATCCCCGCAGCAATCGCGAATTTATAAATAGAAGATGCCGGAAAAGAATATTCATGACTCTTAAAAGCGGCTTCTTTTCTATGCAGTGTCTGAGCTTTTAAAATAATGGCATCGACGGTTTTGTCAACCAGCTCCTGCGGCACTTTGTTTTCCGGATTTTCCCCGGCTATCACCGCCAGCAATTTCTCCCTGCACGCAGCACAATCGGCAAGATGCTCCTCAAACGGCGCCGATTTGTTTCCGCGGCAGTATTCCAATATCTGGCTTTGCTTGAGACAGTCCATATAGGCCTCATTACTTCGCGACGACGCGACGCATACCCTTTTTTATTTTTTGAACAATCTTCGCCTTCTTCGAATAAATGGTATCAACCGCCACGCCCATCACCGTTGCAATGGTCTCCGGCGGCATGCATTCTTCAAAGTAAAGATGGTAAAAAAGCCGTTCCTGCGGCGAGAAATCGACAAGCAAGCCCTTTATTTTTTCCATTATCTCGCCATTTTCAAGGGGAAGGAACCCTTCCTCTTCGTCAATGACATTCTCGGGCGGCTCGACCGGTCCTTTTCTCCTACGGTTGAGCGCATTTATCGCCGTTGTGCGGGCAATGGTCATCAGGTAAGTGCCCAACCCCGCCTTTTCAGGGACATACGCCTTGAGCTTCCTGCAATCACCATCGAAAAGAGAGACAAACACCTCCTGAAATACATCCTTTATTTCATCCTGGTCCTTCGCCGAATATCTACGAAAAACCCACGTTATTGTCTGCATCACCAGCCTCCCGTACCGGCTGATCAGTTCGTTGAGCGCGCCCTTGTCGGGCGGCTGTGCAACACACCGCGCTACCAGGGATGCGTCATCGGTGAGGTGTATTTGCATAAGGGTCGCCCCGGAATCACTATTCGCTGGTACCTGACTACATATACAATTATTTTAAAAAAACCTACCCGACTATTTAACTTTGATTTTGCCGATTTAAACGATGACGCTGATTTTAAACATTGAAGAAGAGCTTGCTTACATTATAGCTCATCCTATTTACTTGTGCAATAAGCGTATGCAATTCGATTGAAAAAGATGGACCCGCTTCATGGCTGTATCCTACGGCGTTCCGGCTGAATTCATCAACGCCCTCTATAAAAAAGACGGCGTCATAGCGCTCGGCTTTGAGCAGTATCTGTGCGAATCGCTGATCGGATCGGGCGGGCTTGGCGTGGTGATCAAGGCGAAGAAATCCGCGGGGCTCACGGTCGCACTCAAGTTCCTCCACACCCAGGCGCAGGGTGACGCGGGCGACATTCTTGAGCGGTTCAAGCGCGAGATCCGCGCCACCAAGATCGTGGGCGACATCTCGGACTCCTGCGTGCGCGTGTATGAGTGCGGCGAATACGCCCTGCAGAACTTCGGCTCCATCCCGTTTTTCAGCATGGAATACGTTCCCGGCCTGAGCCTCGAGGACTTCATTCTGCTGCGGGAGACGCCGTTCACCCCGCTCGAGATATGGGTGCTGGCGCGCCAGATCGCCATGGCGCTCGACGACATCCACGCCAAGGGCATCGTGCACCGCGACATTAAACCCAGCAACATCCTCGTGCACGAAACGAGGCGCATCGTGAAGGTGACGGATTTCGGCATATCGCGCGACGTGTCGTCCGACACGGGCGTCACCATGGCCATGGACGACGGCATTCCGGTGATCCTCGGCACCCCCAACTACCTTTCGCGCTACTACTTCGACACGGTGCCTGTTGACAAAAGCGACGTTTTCGAGAAGAGCCCGGGCCGGTTCACGCGCAGGTCGACGGGCGAGCATGTCACCGCCGACTCCGCCGGCCGATATGTGTGCGCCTACAAGGGTGAAAAGCTCGACATCAGCGTGCTGGCGTCCACCATCCTTTTCGAGCTCGCCACGCGGGTCAATCCCTTTGCCGGCTCGCCGCTGCCCTCCATCCTCACCGACATCATGCGCGGCATGCGCCTCGACCTCAAGACGTTTTTCCGCGACCATCCCGATTTCTTCCACGACCAGGCGCGGAAAAAACCCGCCTTCATCGAGCGCCTCGCCCGGATTATACGGAAGGGATACAACGCGCCGCGCAGCAGGACCTACGCAAGCGCCGGCGAACTGATCCGCGACCTTGACGGCGCGATCAAGTCGTTCTGCGGACGCGTGCCCGGCGCGGCCGAAAAGGACGACATCATGGCCACCATCCTGGGCAAGACGCTTGTTGACGAATACGAACACGTGCTGCGGCGGTGCGAACGCGCCGTGCGGGACAACGCCGAGGCCGACGACAAGACGAATATCAACCGGATCATGCTCTTGTACAAGCTCAAGAAAACAGAGCGCCTCATGGCGTGCCTCGACCTTCTGCATGCGAAAACCGCCGAACTTGCCAGGAAAAAGGAGCCGGAGCGGACCAGCTGCGCGTTTCTGCTGGAATTGTGGGAGAAGCTCGAGCGCTTCGGTATCGAGGATCGGTATCGGGAAAACAGCGCGCTGCTTAAAACCGCGCTGCAGAACGCGCCATGATAAAAAATTCACCATGGAGGCAGGAGAGCACGGAGAAAAGAATGGAGTTGGAGGTTGAAGGTTGAAAGCAGCAGCAAGAACAAAGCACATTTAACTTTCAACTTCCAACTGTAAACTGTTGGTTCCCTCTGTGTCCTCTGTGTCTCTGTGGCAAATCTTATAACAGGTGTAGAACACTCACAGGATCTCCCATGCCCGATGACACCGTCATGCAAGTGACCAAGCGGTTCACGGAACCGCTTTCACTCGAGAACATCTCGGGCGTATGCCCGGGCTTTGTGCGCGCAAAACAGATGCTTAAAATCGGCAGAGACGTCATTGCATCGGACGAAATCCTGGTGGAGGAGGTCGCATATCCTTCGCTGGAAAAAATGACCGCCGAGCTCAAGAGCCTCGGGCTCAAGGCCGGGCTGGCATCGTCATTCGAGCACATGTCGGCGCCGCCGCCAAAATATGCCTACACCGACAACAAGGAGCTGTTGACGTGGTACATCACGCCGGTGCCGCCGGTCACGCTCGCCATGCTCCTCGCGCAAATCAAGGACCGATTCCCTCCCCATTACACCTGGAACAGAATGGCGTTTGTCCGCGATGCGCTGACTGCGGTGCGCGAAAGCTTCAGGCTGTCGTTCAAGGTGCGCAGAAATCCCCTGGCCGCCGTGAGAGACGCCTTCGATACCACGCGACGCGCATGGCCGCAGCGGCTCCCGTCGCGCGAGCGTCTCGCCCTTGCCGCCCTGCTTGCCGACATCATGCGGAAAAAACACAACGCAGGCATTTTTCACAACAACATCTTCCCGCACACCGTCTTTTTCTCCCAGGCCGTCACGCCGAGGTTCCTCAACAATTATTCGGGTGTCGAGCCAACCGTGATGGCCCAGTATATCCCGCCGGCCATCCGGCACCGCGACGCGGCGCTGTCTCTCGGTGCACAATCGCAAGACACCTACAGCGTCGCGCTCGCTGCCTATGAGCTTGTCACCGGCGAGCCGCTCAACGGGCCCGCGTTCGATCTCGACCCTCCGGTGGCTTTCAACCACCCCGTTCCCGACTTTCTCACGAAACGTTTTTCAGGCGTTTTATCGTTTATCAATCCCTGCCTCGGCTTCGCCCGCGCACTGTGGGACGCGGTGTTCAGGCACTACGACGAGTTCCTCGCGACGTTTAACGAGTCGAACTGGCCGCGCTTTCGCAGGCTCAACGAGGCGACCGGCTCGTTTGCGCGCTCGATTCCCTTTGTCCGGAAATTCCTGAACATCTGGTTCCCGACGCGGACCGCATGGGCGCTGCGCATCGTCCTCGATTACCGCGCCAACGAAAGCATCTTCGGCGCGACGGGCAGATTGTTCAAATCCTCCCATGTCAAAAAAAACGCGGATTGCGCGTTTCTGTCCCGCGCTTTTCCCAAAAGGCCGTTTTCGCAAAAGTCAAGGTTGGCAAGGCTGATACAGGAAATCATTGATGAGAATACAGTGAGAGAGCCGTAATCGGTTTTTTATTGATAAGATTAAAATGAGCGTTCCCCCGCTTCGCGGGGCCGGCCTTCTTCCGGGCTCGGCTGTTCGCCTCGTTGCTGGACCGCCGAGTCGCCTTCGTCTCGATACGCCGCTTAAAAGCGGCTACTCGACGACCGCGGCGAAGTTCTGCTTCGTCAACAAACCATTTTGGCGCCGATCGGACAATTTCTCCGCATCACAATTTAATAGGTATGATGTATGGCAGGCCGGAAATATCGCGAAAATGCAATATTTGGACCGGCCGTGCAAGTTTTCGGATGCGAAATAATAAAAACAATTTGGGGCGCGGCCGGGCCGCGGCCAGGGGGATGCTTCCCCCACCAGATTATTTTTATCTTTTCATATCAACCGCACTACCATGAGATAACCCTGTATTCCCTTGACACTGCCTCCCCAATCGTTTTAATTTACTGATAGCGAGAACTCATCCCCCCATCGGAAACAAACCCTTATACTGGAGGAAACGGTATGAAAGTCCTGGCAAGGATCCTTTCTGTTCTGGCGGTTTCCTGTCTGTTGTTCGTCATGCTCGCCGGCTGCGGCGTGAGCGAGAAGAAACTCAGCGACGCGGAGCAGCGCATGCAGACGCTGCAGGCCAACGGCGTTCCCGACTCGATGCTCACCGAGGCGAGGGTAATGATCGCGCAGGCGCGGACGGCGAAAAAGCTCGGCAACGGCATCGGCGCCAAGGCCGATTACGATTCCGCAATGTCAATCCTTACGAAGGCCGAGGGCAGTTACGGCGCCACCACGGCAGAGGTCCAGCCGCAGGTCGAGGCGGCGCGCAAAGCGCTCGGCGAGAAAAAACTCAACCTGTCCGGCGCCAACCTGAAGGAGGCGGACAGCCTTCTTGGGGTCATCGACGCGCTGGTAAACGCTAAAAACTGGCCCGATGCAAAGGCCAAATGCCAGGAAATAACCGCCATTTTCGCCGGCCTTGAAAAAGACGAGCAGCTTGCAAAAGAGGTGAAGCCGAAAATCATCGGCACCTGGATCGGCATATTTAACGACAAGGAAAACGGCGCCAAGGCGGTGGAGAAAAAACAGTACACCTTCGCCGCCGACGGCAAAGTTGACATTACAGAAGAGCGGTCGGGGCTGACGAGTCCTGATCTCAAGGAGGATTGGAAGTTCCAGTCGGCCGGCAGGTACGAGTTGAAGGGGGACACCATTCTCATCTCGGTCACCCATGAAAAACGCCTCAAAATGGTCTACCAGCATCTCAAGCAGAAAAAATGGGTAAAGGACGAAAAACCGCTGTATGACTCGGTGATCACCAGCGGCAAAAAGGACCGGTACGTGGCGTTCGGGGACCTCAAGGATAATTTCAAGAAAAAGTAATGCCGCCGGTTTTTCGCATGGAGGAAATGAAGGCGGGCTGCGATGCCCGCCTCTTTTTTTAATCGGAAAAATATTTTTGAGCGGAATGCCTTTTCATCCGTGTCTATCATAGAGAACCGGCACTGTATGAATCAAGATCCCGGGACAGTTCCTGCGCAGGAGCTGTACGAAAAATACGGTTTTCTGATCCACCGCATCTGCCTCCGCATCCTCGGCTCGGAAGACGACGCCAAGGACGCGCTGCAGGCGGTGTTTCTAAAGCTGCTGCAGCAGTACGCCGGAATCCGGGATAAGGAAAGGACCGTTCCCTGGATTTTCAACACGGCCAAGCACCACTGCTTCAACATGCTCAGGGCGAATAAAAAATTCGTTGACGGCATCGAGCCGGACGATATCGCGGAAGTGAAGGATGAGGGAGATTGTTTTGAAAAGAGAAACCTGATAAAAATGATCTTCATGAACCAGAGCAGGAAAGTTCGGGACGCGGTGTATTACACCTATGTGGAAGAGTTTGACCAGCGGGAGATACAAAAGATTACCGGCCAGTCTCCCGCCACCATACGGAGAAATCTCATTAAATTCAAGAATAGCCTTCCCGGAATCAGGAAAAGGCTCGGGATATGAATAAAAAAGCTGTTGCGATCTTGATTTTTTTTATATTTACGGGGTGTAATACCTCCTCGCACTATGAAGCCTGCCCGGGGTGCATCAGCCCGTCGGTAGTCCTATCCTTCTATAACGCCTCGACAAATCAGAAAATAATCCTTTCGGGATTGACTGCGATCTATTCCAACACCGACACCATTTCGGTTTCTTCAAATTCAAGGACCGATTCCGATTGGTGCTTTTTCAGCCCTGCCGATTCGGCTTACTCGGTTTTCCACGGACCCGGCAGTTATAAAATCATAATGAATGATCCGTTATACGCACAAGATTCCCTCGATACGATAAGGGTCGTCGACGACGGCACCGTTTGCAAAAGAATTTACACAAGGTACTTTGACGTCGGGCTGGTTCCGAAGTCTTTGGCGAAAACAGGCAGAAAACAAGCTCTCATCATCCGCCAGTCAACAAAACTCGGATGCTGATTCGGGATTAACCGGAAATTTTATGGAACATGAATTTGACAAGATAGAACTGCTCTCCTACTTTGCGGGAGACCTCCCAGCCGCAAAACGGGACGCAATCAAACGGCATGTTGCATCGTGCGAACAATGTGCCGGGTATCTTGCATCGCAGGAATCCGAAAAGGCTGCCTTTCTACGGGAGCAGCCGTTCGAGACGACCGCAGCCCGGTCAAGCGTTCGACACACAGGGAAGCTGCTGCTCTACACCCGCAGACAGGCATATGCGCTTGCCGCCTCGCTCATACTGTTGGTAGGCGCGAGTTACCTGTTCCTGTCGAGCAGGCCCGAGCCCGGCTACCGGATCAAGGGCGAAACGGCACTCAAACTGTTTGTGAAGAACCGCGAGGGCGGCGTTGAAAAACGCGCAGGCCGGGAATATTTCACCGGCGAGAAGATACAGTTCTTGTATTCCTGCGGCGCGAAAAACAATTTCGCGCTCGTCAGCATGGACACCGCGGGCGCAGTCACGGTGTATTACCCGCAGTCGCGCGACAGCTCGCTTTCGCTCGAGCGCGGCCAGGACCTGCCGCTCCCCAACAGCATCGCGCTCGACGAATACACCGGCCGCGAGCTGTTCATAGGTATCTTCTCGGAAAGGCCCTTTTTCGTGCCGCGCCTTGTTGAAAAGCTTAAAATTTCATTTGACAGACGCCACTCCATCGATTCAACCGCAATTGACGATAAGGAATTTACGGCCGTGCCGTACCTGCTTTCCATTCAACGGGAGAAGCGCTGATGCCGAAGCATTCACTGCTCCTCATCATCCTCCTTGCCTCGTCATTTCTTGCTTTTGGCGAACGTTACGCGCTGCTGGTGGGCAACAGCACGGCGTCCGGCAATTATGCCGAACTCAAGTATGTCCAAAATGATCTTGCCGCTCTTTCGGACATCCTCATCGATTTTTGCGGGTTTGCAAAAGAGCATCTGGTGATTCTTTACAACCAGACGCCGCAGGATTTCGAGCGCGCGCTCGGCGATTTTTCCGAACGGATGAGCGGCTCAAAAGGCAACATGTTCCTTCTTTATTATTCTGGTCACGCCGACGTTGCCAACCTCAAAATGGGAAGCGGCGATTACCCGCTCAGGACGCTGAAGGACAAGCTCACTGCCTTCCCCGCCGACATCCGCATCGGCATCTTTGACGCGTGCCAGAGCGGCAGCTTCACGCGCATCAAGGGCGGCAGGCTCGACGAGCCGTTTCTGTTCAGGGACGACGCCAAGACCAAGGGCCAGGTGATCCTCTGCTCGAGCTCGATAGACGAAAACGCGCAGGAGTCCGACCGGTACGGGAACTCCGTTTTCACGTTCCACTTTGTCAATGCGCTCCGCGGCAGCGGCGACATGGCCGGCGACGGCCGCGTAACGCTGGGCGAGGCGTACCAGTACGCCTACAACCACACCATCTCGAGCACGGCAGGCACCTCGGGCGGCGTGCAACACCCCTCCTATCAGTTCCGCATCCAGGGCGAGGGCGACATCGTGCTCGCCGACCTCAACATCCGCACGCGCGGCATCCTGCTTTCGGGCGACGTGGCCGGCGACATCACCATCCTCAGCGACAAGGGGATCGTGGTGGCAGACCTTGCGAAAAAGGCGAATACCGGCGTCATGATCGCGCTTAAGCAGGGCGCCTACCAGGTGATCAACGGCAGGGGCGAGCAGCGCTTCATCGCACGTGTCAAGGTTGACGAAAAGTCCGTGGTCGCGGTGAAAAACGCCGACTTTTCACCCGACGAACAGGCCGCGGCCAATAAAAAGGGCGAAGAGACCCGGCGCGGGGCGCAGATCGGCATTACCCTGTCCGGCGAGTACGGCATGTACAACTTCACCGGTCTTTCTTCCGCCCTCGCGCAGCGTTTCGCGGGTTTCAACGCGTTCTCCATGAGCCCGGGGTTCGCCTTTCCGAAATACCTCATGGTGCCGGCGATAACCGGTGAGGTCATTGTCAGGAAACAATACGAGGCGCACCTGGGGTTTGGAAATTACTACACCGCCTCGTCTTCACATTACAACGGGGCTGAAATGAACCTGACCGATAATTCGTCCTACGCCTGCCGGCTGCAGGTGGCGCAGGCGCTGAACGTCACGGCGATCGACATCGGCGGCGGCTACCGTTTCCAACTACCCTATGTAAAAAATTTCTCCCTGCACGTGGGGCTCATGGTTTACGAACCGGAGTTGAAAGTTCAGTCCACGTTCTATGATTCTCTGTACGACAGGGAAGTCTCCGGTTCGGCCACCTACCGGGGAACCGCCGCGGCGCCGTACCTTGCCGTCGGCTACACCTGGCCCGCGCTCAAATGGCTGGACATCGGCGCGAAAATCCGCTACCGGTACCAGTACGGCACATGCGGGCTCGGCATCGATTCGCCCGTCCCGGAGCAAAATCCCGCCGGAGCCGCGCTGACGCCGCTTTCCTGCAACTTTGGCGGGCTGGACGGCAGCGTGTTTATCAACGTGCATCTTTCATTTACAAGATCGGAATGATTTTATGAATACCGTTTTTCGAAGCATCCTTGTCACCGCCGTGGCCCTCCTTGCGGGATGCGCCTCGAACATGGCGCCGAATAGCATCGGCACGCCCCAGAACCCGCCGTTCCCTACTACGCAAAGCATCCTGCCGCTGGCCGCGGGGAACCAATGGGATTATTCCTACACCGCCTACGACCCGCTCGGGAACAAGATCAGCCCGAGCAGGGTCAACCTCGTGCTCACACTTCCCGCTGTTTACGGTCTTGTCAATGACACCCAGCTCGTGGCCATCACCCGGCAGAATTACCAGCAGGACTTTCCGGCATACGTTTATAAATACGAATGGGACAACCGCGACAGCGGCGCGCTCGTGGTGCACCGGGGAGCCTATGCGCTTGACAAGCGCGGGTTATACGTCATCGGATGGTACCGCGATAGCGTAACGCACCTATTCCCGGCCGAAAAGCTGTGGCTCGCCTACCCCGCCGATAGCGGCAAGACATGGACCTACAATCCCGATTCCGCAAACGATTCCGCCTTTGCCGTCACCATGGAAATCCTGTCAACGCGAGCGCAGTTTTTTGTGCCCAACTCAAGCATGGTGACGGGCGGCGCGTTTTACAAATGCTACCTCTACAAAGAGACAGGCATCGGATATGTGAGCTATTATTACTACAACCCGGACATCGGCTGCGTGGGGTATCTCAATTACAGCAGCGGGAAACTGACGGCAAGCTATTACTTGAAAAACTTCAATGGATAATTATTGCACCTCGGCGGTCCGAGAACCTGTCTTGCCTTGCTCATTCATATATGACGGCAAACAATCATCTGTGGTTGGAGAAAAAGGGCGGCGGAAGCGAAGTTTGCGGAACGAACACTCACACCAGCGTCGGCACATCCAGAAACGCCGTCTTAACCTCAAATTCCTTTTCCAGTTTTTTCCCGACCGCCTTGACACCGGGTTTTTCCGAATGATAATGCCCCAGGTATAGCACGTTGAGATGTCCTTCGAGCGCTGCGTGATGGTTCCAATGTGAAGCCTCTCCGGTGATAAAGCAGTCAATCCCCTTTTCAATCGCCTCCGGAATGGCGTCTGAACCGCCGCCGGAAACGATGGCGACGCGCCTGCATTCCTTTTTTCCGAATGGAAGATTGAAAAACTCGCCGCCGATGATTTTCCCGCACGACCTTCCTATTGCGTCAACCGTCATTTCTTCCGGCAAAACGCCTTCACAGCCGATGTAATTGCCCTTGTATTTTCCAAATGGCTTTACCGATAAGAGTCCAAGCGCCTTCGCGAGCACGGCATTGTTGCCGACCTCGGGATGCAGGTCGAGCGGCAGGTGCGCGGCGTACAGGCTGATGCCGTGATCGAGCAGGAACCGCACCTGCTCGCGCCCGGCTCCGCGAATGCTTTTGAGGCCGTCCCAGATCAGGCCGTGGTGCACCACGAGCATCTGGCACCTTTTCGCGGCGGCCTTTTTATACGCCACCATGCACGCATCAACCGCCAGGCCGATTTTTTTTACCTGCTTAACGCCTTGCACTTGAAGGCCATTGCAGGACGAGTCTTTGATTTTTTCGATTTCAAGAAATGAGTTTAGATAGTTGACGATATTATCTCGGCTGGTTGTCATAATATTTTCCTGTTCTTATTTTTTTTCAAATGAACAGCTATATTATTTCAACTGATTATTTTTCCACAACGACCGCGGCTACAAGGGTGCGCCCAGTGAGAGGTTCGGGCTTGCAACTGCCGGCACCTGGCTGCACCCAGGAGGGGGTAGCGGAGTACCGGCGCGCAAATACTTTGTCGAAAACGAGAATATTGAAAAAAGCGCGCCGGGACGCAGCGAGGGGGAAACCTCTCCCACTAGTAAATTGATAAATTTTCTATTGGAAATTCAGCAAATAAGCCTCAATGAACATATCCAGGTCCCCGTCCAATACTCCCTGCGCGTTCGACGTCTCCACCTCGGTACGGTGGTCCTTCACCAGGTTGTACGGATGGAGCACGTAGGAGCGGATCTGGCTTCCCCATTCGATCTTCTTCTTCACCGCAAGCTTGTCCTGGCGCTTCTTGTCCTCCTGCTCCTTGTAAAACTGCTTGACGCGGCTCTTGAGAATCTTCATCGCCACATCCCGGTTCTTGATCTGCGAGCGCTCGTTCTGGCATGCCACGACGATGTTGGTGGGGATATGCGTCATGCGCACTGCGGAGTCGGTCTTGTTCACGTGCTGGCCGCCGGCGCCGCTGGAGCGGTAGGTGTCCACACGGATGTCTTTTTCGTCAAGCTCGAAATCGTCGGCGTCCTCGATCATGGGATAGGCATACACCGACGCGAACGAGGTATGGCGCCGTGCATTGGCGTCGAACGGCGAGATGCGCACGAGCCGGTGCACGCCGCATTCCGCCTTGAGATGACCGTACACGTAATCGCCCTGCACTTGGGCAGTGACGCTCTTGAGACCCGCGCCCTCGCCGGGCTGGCTCTCGAGCACGGTGTAGGAGAAGCCCTTGTTCTCCATCCACCGGCAATACATGCGGAACAGCATCTCGCACCAGTCGCAGCTCTCGGTGCCGCCGGCGCCGCTGTGGACGGTGAGGATCGCGGGCCGGTCGTCGTCCTCGCCCGAAAGCTTGCGCACGAACTCGAGATGCGCTATTTCCGATTCAAGCTGCGACGCGTGCTCGGTGAGCTCAGCCGTAATACCCGCGTCAGGATCATGCAGTGATAGGTTAAACAATTCAAGAATGTCGTCGGAGTCTTTTTTCGTCTTGTCCCATTGGGTGATGACGTCCCTGAGGCTTTTTATTTTCTTGAGGGTCGCCTGCGCTTTTTCGTTGTCGTTCCAGAACCCTTGTTGTGTCGTTTCCTGTTCGCTTTCTAAAAGGGTTTTTCTCTTTTCATCAACGTCAAAGATACCTCCGCAGGTTTTCGACACGGCCCGCTAGGTCCAACAGATGATTTTTTTCAAGTTTTTCAGCCATTGCAACTCCTTTTTTATTTCATGGATGCTTTAAAATACAATAATAATTTCAACTCTCATAAATTTCTTGCCAATACGTATTAAATACGATAATATTAAAATTGTTGGAACACAATATGTTTGAAGTTTTAGCAAACAACATACCATATATTGTATATTTTTTACTTTTTAATCTTGATTTAAAACCGTTCCATTCATATTTTAAAAACACGCCCTTTTTTAAATCGTAGTATAATGAAGATAAAATGAAGCGTAAATATTCAAGCCTTGTCAATTAAGGAGTAATGTCGCATGTCATTAGAAACTTCGTCGCTGGGCGGCGCTGCAAACAAAACCGTGAAGTCGGCGGTGGTGAGGACCGCTCCACAGGTCGAGGCGGAAATCAAGGGTGAAACAATTCATGACCGCCTCCTCAAAAAAAAGGTGAAGCTCTCCGACAACGCGCGCATCGTGCTCGAAAAGCGCTACCTTAAAAAGGACGATAACGGCGCCGTGCTCGAGGGACCCGAGGAAATGTTCTTCCGCATCGCCGAAAACATCGCGGGCGCCGAGAAGAAGTTTTCCGCCGACGCGAACGCCGACGTGTGGACCGAAAAATTCTACAACGTCATGACCGACCTGGACTTTCTTCCCAACTCCCCGACGCTCATGAATGCGGGCCGCGAGCTGCAGCAGCTCTCAGCGTGTTTTGTGCTGCCGGTGGGCGACTCCATGGAGGAGATATTCGAATCAGTCAAGAACACCGCCCTCATCCATAAGAGCGGCGGCGGCACGGGATTTTCCTTCTCGCACATCAGACCCAAGAACGACACCGTAAAATCCACCAAGGGCGTTTCGAGCGGGCCGCTGTCGTTCATGCGGGTGTTCGACGTGGCCACCGAAACCGTGAAGCAGGGCGGCACGCGCCGCGGCGCCAACATGGGGATCCTCAACTGCACGCACCCCGAGATAATGGACTTCATCGAGATCAAGGAAAAGGACGGCGTTTTAGCCAACTTCAATATCTCGGTCGGCATCACCAAGGAATTCATGGAAGCGCTCAAGCGCGACGGTGAGTACGACCTCAAGAACCCGCGCTCGGGAGAGGCCGTGGGCAAGCTCAAGGCGTCGCAGGTGTTCAAGCGCATCGTGGAGCTTTCGTGGAAAAACGGCGAGCCGGGCATCGTGTTCCTCGACAAGATCAACGCCGACAACCCTACGCCGCAGCTCGGCGAGATCGAAAGCACCAATCCCTGCGGCGAGCAGCCCCTGCTTCCTTACGAGTCGTGCAACCTCGGCTCCATCAACCTCGCGCACATGATCACCGAAACCAACGGAAAAAAAGAGATCAATTACCTCAAGCTCGGTAACACGATCCGCACCGCGGTCCGTTTCCTCGACAACGTGATCGAGGTGAACTCCTATCCCCTCCCGCAGATCGAGAAGATGACAAAGGGGAACCGCAAGATCGGCCTCGGCGTAATGGGTTTTGCCGACCTGCTCATCGAGCTCGGCGTGCCCTACAATTCTCCGGCGGCGGCCAATGTGGCCGAAGAGGTCATGAAGTTCATCCACGAAGAGGCGCGCCGTGTGAGCGCGTTCCTCGCGCAGGAGCGCGGGGTGTTCCCCAACTTCAAGGGATCGGTGTACGACCGCGAGGGCGGGCTCAAGGTGCGCAACGCCACCGTGACCACCATCGCGCCCACGGGCACCATCAGCATGATCGCCGGCGCCTCAAGCGGCATCGAGCCGCTGTTCGCCATTGTCTATGAAAAAAACGTGCTCGACGGCCAGCACCTGCTCGAAGTGCACCCGGAATTCAAGCGTGTGGCGCAGGACGAGGGGTTCTATTCAGACGAGCTCATGAAAATGGTCGCATTCTCGGGCAGCCTCAGCAAGATCTACGGCATTCCACGCCGCATCCGCGACATCTTCGTCACCGCGCACGACATCGAGCCGCGGTGGCACATCAGCATCCAGGCCGCGTTCCAGAAATACACCGACAACGCCGTTTCGAAGACCGTCAACTTCAAGAATGAAGCGACCGCAAAAGACGTCGAGGAGGTCTTTCTTTACGCATACGAGCTCGGGTGCAAGGGCGTCACGGTGTACCGCGACGGCACCAGGAAAAACCAGGTGATCACCTCTGGCACGTCGGCAAAAAAGGGCGCGACCCAGACGGGCGGCGACATCGCCATACCCGGCACCATCCATCCGCGGCCGCGGCCGGCCGTCACACACGGCCGCACCTATAAAACGAAAACCGGGTGCGGCAACCTGTACGTAAACGTCAACGCCGACAACATCGGGCTGTGCGAAATTTTCACCCAGATGGGAAAATCAGGCGGCTGCCCCGCATCAAACTCCGAGGCGGTTTCACGGCTCATTTCCCTGGCATTGCGGGCCGGGGTCGATCCCAAGTCCATCGCGGAGCAGCTGCGCGGCATCAGGTGCCCGATCCCCACGTGGATGGAAGGCGAGATGATCCTTTCATGCGCCGACGCAATCGGTCATGTGCTCGAACAGGGCATCGCGGACTTTGAAGGCAAGACTGAAGGCGTGACCAGCGGGACCGTGGCGAAAATAAAATACACCGGGCTCGACCTTGGCTTCTGCCCGCAATGCCCGCAATGCGGCACCATGCTGGTGCATGAGGAAGGCTGCGCAACGTGCAAGACGTGCGGGTATTCAAAGTGCGGATGATCGCCACTTGTAAACCTCACTGCAAAGGCGCAAAAGTCGCAAAGAGAAATTTACTCCAGAAGATATTCTTATCCAACCCACCTTTGCGTTCTTTGCGTCTTTGCGGTGATTTGATATGAACTAGTGTAGCGTCTTAATCTCTTTCACCTCGGCAATTTTCCATTTGCCCTCAATCTTTTTCCAGGTCATTTCAATTTCGCGCGCATCATACTGTTTTGGGCCGCCCTGAAGATCGGTGCCGATTCCCTCCGCAGTCATTGTCGCGGTGGCGCTTGCGCGTCCCGGCGCCATGGTCAACGTCACGTCCTTAAACACCACCTTAAGCTCCGCCACCATGTTGATGCCCTGGGCAAATAACCCGCACACTTCATCGAGCCCGGTGATCTGGGGAACCGGCTCGCCCGGCGCTATGATACAGTCCGCTGCAATCACCTTCCTGAGTATGGCGACCCGCTTGAAAAGGTCGACGCCTTGTATCGTAATGCCCCTCGGCTTGTACACGGCCGCCGCCAAAAGGTCGAGGTTCTTGCGGATGCGGCGCTGGTCCCAGTCCTGCGTCATGAGCCAGATGATCATGCCGGCAACAAGGACAAGGACAATGATGAGCACATTTCTCTTGGTGTTCTTCAAAATAACGGTCCTCCCACGATTCTGCGTTTGTCAACGCGGCCCAGCGCATGTTCCTCGATCGCGGTGCCGCGATTATCACCCACGACAAAATATTCGTTTTCTCCCGTCACGACCTCGGGCATGTTCCATTGTTCGCGATGCACGACATAGGGCTCCTGAAATTCTTTACCATTGACCAATAGGATTCCGTTTCTGAAACCGATTCGTTCATTCGGCAGGCCGACGATGCGCTTGAAAAGCATAACGCGCGTCCCGGCCATTTTGATCGCCACCACATCCCCGCGCCGCGGCGGCCCGAACCGGAAGCGGAGCGTGTTGACAAAATTCACCGACCCGTTGGCATACGAAGGTTCCATGCTCGCGCCCCTGAGATGGACGGGAATAAACAGGTATCTGAATGCGATAAAAGCGATGGCAGCGATAATGATCGCCCGGACAAGCGTCCGCCGTGGAGATTTGCCGACGAGAAGACGGAGATACCAGGGCATGGAAGGTTCAGGTATATTCGATTTCAAAAGATGTTGCCGCTGCGAGAAGACTTTTGTCACGCGTATAAAAAGAGCACCGGGCCATCAGGGCCGCCGCAAGTAAATGAATGTCGACGAATCCCAAACCGATGCCATAGAGTCTATGACGATCGACAAATAAAAAATACTCATCATCTGATATTTTCTTAATAACGGGCAGATCATTCAATAAGGCTAATATGCTTTTTCTATTTTTAAAATTTCCGCACGCCAATTCACTTAGGATGAACGGATGGATTACAACTTCGCCGTCATCAAGCAAACGAATTAAAACTTCATCTGATTGCACGAAATGGTCAACCCAAACCGACGTGTCGGCCAGAATCACCTTCCACCAGCCCTTCTTCTCCTGATATATTTGAGATGCCTTTCCGAGCCTCCAAGCCTTGCCAATCTCTTGCTGCTTTCTCTTGAGATGAGGGACTCCAACCCCATTCTCACGAGAGATGTCTTTTCTTTAACCCCTGTTAATTCGGAAGCTTTTTTAAGGGTCTCCTCATCAATGATAAGCGTCGTTCTCATGCATACCCCCTTATGCATATAAATATGCATTATTCGAGCATATTATTCAAGACATTTTAGTGACGGCATCGTGGAGCATTTTTCAGCGCCTTGATCCGTTTAAGTTTTGAATTATTTTTTAAACAATCGGAAAATATGCCATGGCCAACCCCTCGCTCTCCCTTTATGTCCATGTTCCTTTCTGCGTTAAAAAATGCCTATACTGCGATTTTTATTCCGTCCCCTATGAAAAATTCCTCGCGGATGATTTTATTCAAACGGTGGTAAAAGAATGGGCTCTTGTCAAAAAAGAGAAGAATCTTGAAGATCCAACACTACAAACGCTTTTTATCGGCGGCGGGACGCCCTCTGTACTTTCCGTCGAACAATGGAAATCAATGCATCGGGCATTGACAAGTCAGTTCAATCTGGCTCAAGGTATTGAATGGACAATCGAGTGCAATCCGGATTCATTCACTCAGGAAAAAGCACAACTTTGGCATTCGATGGGCGTAACAAGGTTGGCTTTCGGTGTTCAATCATTTGTGGATGAAGAACTGCGGATTTTGGGCAGGCCCCATTTTGCCGGAGAGGCGTTTGCGGCATTACATTCCCCTGCGCTTCGACAATTCAATTCCATAGGGCTCGACATCATGTACGGCCTTCCGAATCAAACGATTGATTCCTTTGAAAAAACGCTTGCCGCCGCGCTTTCAGCGCAAATCGTGAAGCATCTTTCAGCATACGAGTTGACAATATGCGAAAATTCGCCGTTCGGCAGGGAGAAAAACCTCCCTCTGCCCGACGAAGACACCGTTTGCGACATGGCGCGCCTGATATTCAGAAAGTGCCGGGAGGCGGGATTTGAACGGTATGAAATCTCGAATTTCGCAAAGGAGGGACACCGGTGCAGGCACAACGAAGCGTATTGGAATCATGAGCCATATATCGGCTTGGGCCCCGGCGCGCATTCATACGTGCACCCAAAACGGTGGGCAAATATCGGGGATGTTAAAAAATACGTATCGATGATCAATGATGGAAAAAGAGCGATTGACTTTGAGGAAACGATCGATAAAAAGAAATTGGCGGATGAAATGATATTTTTAAGTCTGAGGACGAGTGACGGGTTGGATGAAAAGAATTTTTCCAAAAATACCGGGGAACAATTTTATTCGGGAAACAGGAAAAAAGTACTAGAGGATATGTTGCGTGAAAAACTAATTATTCATGAAAAATCAAGATGGTCCTTGACAGAAAAGGGAATGTTACTTACCGATAGCATTGTCAAGAAACTTATCTAAAAGCTGACCATTACTTTCCCGCCCTCGAAATCTTCAAAATCTCATATTTCAAAATCCCTTTCGGCACCTTAATCTCCACCTTCTCCCCCTCCGCGTGCCCCAGCAATCCCTTGCCCACCGGCGACGACACCGATATCTTGTCCTGTGCTATATCGGCCTCCACCTCGGAGACGAGCGTATAATCGATTTCTTCCTTTGTGTCAAGGTCCCTGATGCGCACGGTGGTGCCCAGTACGGCTTTGCCCTGAGGCAGTTCTCCCTCATTGACGATCCGCGAGCGCGAAAGCTTGTCCTCGAGTTCCCTGATTCTCATCTCGTTGAACGTCTTCAATTCATTTGCCGCCTCATATTCGGCGTTTTCGCCGATGTCACCGTGCTCGCGCGTTTCGTGCAGCTGGATGGAAATTTCTTTTCGCTTCACGGTTTTCAGCTCCGTGAGCTGCTCCTGCAATTTGTCGTAGGCTTCTTTGCTCATGTAAATGAGACCGTCGTCCACGCCGACCTCCGTTTGGTGGTGTCAGGCTTATAATAAAAAATTCCCCGCCCCCTGCGCAGGGACCGGGAATTTGCGTTGCCTGGCGTAAAATGTCCTTACGGTATAAATAAAAATTATAGGCTTTTGGCAAGTCAAGTGGTTTGATAAATATTTTGCGCGCAGCTGTATTTTTCTTGATGAAATCCGACCAAAATCCCGCTTTAATTTTCGGCCATTTTCAGCATCAATCCGTCTTGCATTTGGTTGACAAAATGAAAGGAGTTTTTTCCGAAGAATCCATAAAAAGACTATATATATGAATAATCTATAATTTATATTTTCATTATATGTATTTATCCCGCCTTCACCTTGATAACTTCCGAAATTACAAAGACTTATCTTTAGACATCCCCGAAAGAGGAGCCCTTTTTTCCGGCCCGAATGGAAGCGGCAAAACAAACCTGTTGGAAGCTGTTTTTTTGCTGTGCACAGCACGGTCCCAGCGCGGTGCTGCACGGGGCGATCTGATACGGTTTTCTTCGGATTATTCCTATGTGGAAGGCGTGTTCAGCAAAAAGGAAAACGGCGCCGAAACACAGGTTTCCATCGGGTTCAACCGCGAGCAAAAAGTGAGCATGAAAGTGAACGACCGCGCCATATCCTCCTTTTCCCAGTGGCTGGGGCACGGCATGGCGGTTTCGTTCGGGCCCGACGACCTAAAGCTCGTGCAGGGCGCGCCCCGGGAGCGCAGGAACTTTCTTGATATTTTCATCAGTCAGATAGACCCGGCCTATCTCGACTCTCTTATTATGTATAAAAAAAACCTCACGCAACGCAACAATCTCCTGTCAAAACGTTTCGCGGACGCCCAACTTGATGCCTACGAAGACGCAATGGTGCTTCATGGGGCGCCCGTCTTTGCAAAACGCCACGAGCTGTGCGCCGCCATGGCGCCGGTTTTTGCCAATTATTACGGCGAAATAAGCGGCGGCTCCGAATCGGCGGCCATGGAATACCGGCCTTCGGTGAAATGCGATTCCGGAGCGGAAAAAGACTGGAAAAAGGAATTTTACAGCAGCCTTAAAAACGCAAAAAACAGGGACATTCAGAACTGTTATTCTTCGGTGGGGCCCCACCGGGACGATGTTGCCTTATTCGTGAATGGAAACGACGCCAGGTCTTTCGCCTCGATCGGGCAATGCTCCACCATTTCCCTGTCGCTGCGCATGTCATCGGTGCTGGTAAGCGGCCGCTACCGCAAAGAAGCCATGATCTTTCTTTTTGACGACGCGGTGAGCTACCTTGACGCAATGAGAACCTCCCGCGTGTTCCCGCTGCTCGAACGACGCGGCCAGCTCCTCATTACCGCGCCGTCCAACCGGGAGCCCCGCCTTGCCGACATGCCGCATTTCACCGTTCAGGAAGGAGCCGTGACCGCCCGGTGAACGATTCAAGCAAACCTGAGAAAATCGGCGACATCGTGGAAGCCGTTTTATCCGAGCGAGGCTACCTGACGCCCTGCCGCGAATGGGGCGTGGTGCGCAGGTGGCCCGAGCTGGTGGGGAAAAAAGTTGCGTCGGTCACCGAATGCTCGCGGGTGGAGAACGGCGTGTTGTTCGTGCGCGTCGCGTCCGCGCCTTGGCGCCAGGAAATCAGTTTTGTCAAGCAGCACCTGCTCGACTCGATAAAAAAGGAAACGCCGTGCACCACGATCCGCGACATCGTGTTTTTCTGACATCGCAGAAAGGCATCTTCCATGAATGACCATGTTGCTGACCAAAGCCAGTACAGCGCGAAAAACATCAAGATACTCAAAGGGCTCGACGCCGTGCGCAAGCGGCCCGCCATGTACATCGGGAGCACGGGCTCGCCGGGGCTGCACCACCTCGTGTACGAGGTGGTGGACAACTCCATCGACGAGGCGCTCGCGGGGTTCTGCACGAACATCGATGTGACCGTGCACAAGGACAACTCGGTGTCGGTGACCGACAACGGCCGCGGCATCCCGGTCGACTGGCACGAGGAGGAAAAGATGTCGGCGCTCCAGCTCGTGCTCACCACGCTGCATTCGGGCGGCAAGTTCGACAACACCTCCTACAAGATCTCGGGCGGGCTCCACGGCGTGGGCGTCTCCTGCGTCAACGCGCTGTCGGTGTGGCTCGAGGCCGAGGTGTACCACGGCGGCAAGGTCCATTTCATGAAGTTCAACCACGGCGTGCCCGAGGAGGATGTCAAGGTGACCGGCACGACCGATAGAACCGGCACCACAATCCGCTTCAAGCCCGATGCCGCCGTGTTCGAGACCACCGAATACAGCTTCGACATCCTTTCCAAGCGCCTGCGCGAGCTGGCGTTCCTCAACAAGGGGATCACCATCACCATTGCCGACGAGCGCACCGAGGACAAGAAACACACGTTCTGCTACCCGGGCGGCCTCGTGTCGTTCATCAAGTACCTCGACGAAAACAAGGTCGCACTCCACGATGAGCCCATTTACTTCCACGAGGAGCGCGACAGCACCGACATCGAGGTCGTGATGCAGTACAACGACTCGTACGTCGAGAACATTTTCTCTTTTGCAAACAATATCAATACGGTGGACGGCGGCACGCACCTGGCGGGTTTCAAGCGGGGGCTCACGCGCGCCGTCAACAACTACATCACGAGTTACAACCTGCTCAAGGGAAACAACCAGCTCGAGATCAAGGGCGAGGACCTGCGCGAGGGCCTCACCGCCATCATCAGCGTCAAGCTTCCCAATCCCCAGTTCGAGGGCCAGACCAAGGGCAAGCTGGGCAATTCGGAGGTCGCCGCCACGGTGGAGGCGGCCGTGGTGGAGGTGCTTGGCGCGTACCTTGAGGAAAACCCGCCCGTTGCCCGGAAAATCATTGAGAAATGCATCAACTCTGCCATTGCCCGCGAGGCGGCACGCAAGGCGCGCCAGCTCGCACGGCGCAAGACGCTCATGGACGGCGGCGGCCTTCCCGGCAAGCTCGCCGACTGCCAGGAACGCGACCCGGAAAAATGCGAGCTGTTCCTCGTCGAGGGCGACAGCGCCGGCGGCAGCGCGAAAATGGGCCGCGACCGCACGTTCCAGGCGATTCTGCCGCTCAAGGGAAAAATCCTGAATGTGGAAAAAGCGCGCATCGACAAGATCCTCGAGCACGAGACCATCCAGGACATGGTTCAGGCGCTCGGCACCGGGTTCGGCGCGTCCGAGGACGAGGACGGGTTCGCGGGCGACAAGGTGCGCTATCACAAGATCATCATCATGACCGACGCCGACGTCGACGGCTCGCACATCCGCACGCTCCTGCTCACCTTCCTGTTCCGGCATATGACGATGCTGATCGAAAAGGGCTTTGTTTACATAGCGCAGCCGCCGCTGTACCGGGTAAAAGCGGGCAAGGACGAAAAGTACCTTTTCACCGACGATGAAAAAGACAGGATCGTTGAGGAATGGAAGGAAAAGAAAAACCTCACGGTGCAGCGATACAAGGGACTCGGCGAGATGAACCCTGACCAGCTCGCCGCCACCACCATGAACCCATCCACGCGCTCGCTCCTGCAGGTAAAACTCGAGGACGGCATCGAGGCCGACAAGGTATTCACCATGCTCATGGGCGAAGACGTTGAATCGCGCCGGAAGTTTATTGAAGAGAATTATTATAAAGTAAAGAATTTGGATATTTGATCTTCGATTTTCGCCTCACCCAAACTCCCCCGACCCCTCTTCCCCTCTCCACAAGTGGAGAGGGGAAGAGGGGTGCCCCGAACTTGACGAAGGGGTGAGGCGCGAACGATAAAATAAAATCAAACAAACACACTATGACCAAGCGCCTCAGCATACTCTTGACAAACGACGACGGCTACGACTCGGCAGGCCTCAAACAGATGTATTCCGCGCTGAACGCCGAGCACGACGTAGTGGTGGCGGCGCCGGAAACCGAGCAAAGCGGCATCGGCCACGCCTTCACCCTCGACCGGCCCCTGCATTACCGCGATCTGCCGGCAGAACTCGGGATGAAGGGGTATATCATCAACGGCACGCCGTCCGACTGCGTGAAGTTCGCGCTCAGCGTCCTGCTCAAGCATAAGCCCGATTTCGTGGTGTCGGGCATGAACATCGGCGAGAATTCCGGCATCTGCGCCTTTTATTCGGGCACGGTGGCGGCGGCGCGTGAGGGCGCGTTCTGGCGCGTGCCGAGCGCCGCCTTTTCCCTGTGCGCCAACGCGGGTAACTTCGTGGAGCCTTACTGCCAAAGGGCGCTCGCCATCTTCAGGGGCATCGCCGAAATCGGGCCGGCCGAGAACGGCAGATGCGTATTCTACAATGTCAATTTTCCCGGCTGCGCGCCCGGTAAATGCCGCGGCGTCAAGGTGACGCGCCAGAGCACCGCGTTCTTCGACGACCGCTACCGGCGCGTGGAGACCGCGGTGCAGCAACCCGGCTATGTGGTGTACGGCGACAAGAAGGACGTCGAGGAACTTGACACCTACGATTCGCGCGCGCTGATGAACAACTACATCACGGTTTCACCCCTGGGGTTCGACGCGACTGCCGAGTGGGCGCTGCCGCTGTTGGGCGGTTTGGAGGACCTATAATGTTTGATTTTAATCCTGAAAAAAGGGTTTACCGCCAAGATTATAAAGTTTTTCCAGGGTGTTTTAACTCAATCTGTTCTTGGTTCCTTTTGCGATCTTTGCGAAAAATCTTTTCAAATCAATACAAGAAAGTTCAGCCAATCCTGTCATAAGGAGACGGTTTCATGCCAGAAGACAACCAAGCCCAGCCCCAGCAGCAGCCCTTGAGCATATCCCCGGTGCTTATCGAAGACGAGATGCGCAAGTCGTATCTCGACTATTCCATGAGCATGATCACGGCGCGGGCGCTCCCGGACGTGCGCGACGGGCTCAAGCCGGTGCACCGCCGCGTGCTCATGGGGCTCGAGGACATCGGTCTCCAGCACAACAAGCCCACCAAGAAATGCGCCAACGTCGTCGGCCACGTCATGGCCAAATACCATCCGCACGGCGACATGGCCATCTACGACACGCTCGTACGCATGGCGCAGGACTTTTCCCTGCGTTATCCCATGGTGGAGGGCCAGGGAAACTTCGGCTCCATCGACGGCGATCCGCCCGCGGCCTACCGCTACACCGAGTGCCGCATGACCGCCCTTGCCGAGGACATGCTCGCCGACATTGACAAGGACACGGTTGATTTTGTGCCTAACTATGACGATTCGCTCAAGGAGCCGTCGGTCCTGCCCGCAAAGTTGCCCTTTCTCCTGCTCAACGGCAGTACCGGCATCGCCGTGGGCATGGCCACGAACATGGCGCCGCACAACATGAACGAGGTGGTCGACGGCATCGTGGCCTGCATCGACAACCCGGACCTTGGCGTGCTCGACCTCATCAACATCATCCCCGGACCTGATTTCCCCACGGGCGGCGTCATCTACGGCAAGAACGGCATCCTCGCCGCGTATAAGACTGGCAACGGCAGGCTCATCGTGCGCGCAAAGGCCGAGGTGGAGAAGGAGGGCGACCGCGAGCAGATCGTGGTGACCGAGATACCCTACATGGTGAACAAGTCCGCCCTGCTTGAGCGCATGGCAGAGCTCGTGCGCGAAAAGGCGCTCGACGGCGTCTCGTTTCTGCGCGACGAATCGGACCGCTCGGGCATGCGCATCGTGATCGGCGTTAAAAAGGAGAGCTTCGCCGACGTGGTGCTCAACCAGCTTTACAAGTTCACGAGCCTGCAGGACACCTTCGCCGTCAACAATCTCGCGCTTGTCAATAAGCAGCCGCGTCAGCTCCCGCTCAAGGACCTCATCATGCACTTCATCGACCACCGCCATGCCGTGGTCACGCGCCGCACGCAGTACGACCTTGCCCGGGCGCAGGAGCGCGCACACATCCTCGAGGGCCTCAAGATCGCCATCGACAACATCGACGAGATCGTCGCGCTCATCAAGGCGTCGCCGTCCACCGACGAGGCGCAGCACCAGCTCATGGAGCGCTTCAAGTTTTCCGAGGCGCAGGCGCACGCGATCCTCGAAATGAAGCTTGCCCGGCTCACCGGCCTGGAGCGGGGAAAAATCGAGAGCGAGCTCGCCGAGCTCGCCCGCCTCATCGCCGAATACAGTGCAATTCTCGCCAGCCGCGAGCGGCGCATGGCCATCATCAAGACCGAACTGCTCGACCTCAAGCAGCGGTTCGGGGACGCGCGACGGACGCAGATCGTGGATGCGTCCGACGAGGACATGGACATCGACATGGAGGACATGATTCCGGACGAGGACATGGTGGTCACCATGTCGCACGCCGGCTACATCAAGCGCTGTGCCGCCACCGCCTACCGCACCCAGGGCCGCGGCGGCAAGGGCGTGATCGGCATGGAGTCCAAGGACGACGATTTCGTGGAGACGCTGTTCGTTGCGTCGGCGCACACCCATATCCTGTTCTTCACGACAGCGGGCAGGTGCTACTGGCTCAAGGTGTACAAAATCCCGGAGGCTGGCAGGCAGTCGCGCGGGAAACCGATCGTCAACCTGCTCAGCCTGCGGCCGGAGGAAAAAATCGCGGCATTCGTACCTGTCAAGGAGTTCGACGAGTCGCATTTCATCATCACCGCGACGGAGCGCGGCGTGGTGAACAAACAGCCGCTTCTCTCCTATTCCAACGTCCGCAAGGACGGCATCAACGCCATGCACCTCGACGAGGGGGACCGCATGATCGAATGCAAACTGACCAACGGCAATAATGACGTCATCCTCGGCACCGCAAGCGGCCAGGCCGTGCGGTTCCACGAGAGCGCGGCGCGCGAGCTCGGCCGCAACACCCGCGGCGTGCGCGGGGTCAAGCTGGTCGGCGACGACCGCGTTGTGAGCATGGTGATCGTCGACGAATCGAACCAGCTGCTCACGGTAACGGAAAACGGCTTCGGCAAGCGCACGCCCGTGGCCGAATACCGCAAGACTAACCGCGGGGGCTCGGGCATCATCAACATCAAGACCTCGGAGCGCAACGGCTCGGTGGTGGCGCTCAAGCGGGTGAGCGACAAACACGACATCATGCTCATCACAAAGAACGGCATCATCATCCGCTGCGACGTGGGCAGGATATCGGTGATCGGCCGCAACACGCAGGGCGTGCGGCTCATCAACCTCGATGAGGGCGACAAGGTGGTTGATGTCGCGATCGTGGAAAAGCAGGCGGAGGCGGACAACGCGTCCCCGGCACAGGCAAACGGCATTCCCCAAGCACCTTTCAACGGAAACGCCGCAGCGCAAGCGGAACGCCATGGCACCGCCAACACGCCGGAGGCATGACGGCGCGGCATAGGGGTACCGCGGCAGGCTGGTCCTGATGAGGAGAATTAGGCTTGGGAGAGCTGCGGACATGCAATAAAAAAAGGCCGGCCTGTTCAGGTCGGCCTTTTTCCGTGAGCAAGAGCGTTATCGCGTGAGAATGATCAGGGTGGCTATGATGGATAAAATCGACGCGATCTTGAAAATAGAGTCCACGGTGTCCATAAAGGTCTTGAAATTGTTCTGGTATTCGATTTTCTGCGGCACCACAATCACGTCCCCGGGTGCAAGCGAAGCCTCCATGACATTCTCTTTTTTATTTGAGACGATCCTGCCGTTGGCCTTGAATATGTACACATTTTTCTGCGAGGCATTTTCCTTGAACCCGCCCGCCATTTCCACATAATACTTTGCTTTAACATTCACGTTGTCGAACCTGAAGGTCGCGGGATTGAACACCTCTCCGATGACCGAAACGGTGCCCATGAGCTTTGGTACGAATATACTGTCGCCGTCCTCAAGATTGAAATTCTCGTAATGGGCGGGAACAGTAAGGTCGATCACGATCCGCCCCGTGGATCCCTGCGACCGCAGTTTGGTCAGGAGCGCCATCTGCTGCTGCAGCAGCGCCTGCGCGTCGGCCGAGCTCTGCCCCTTTGAGGCAAGATCGGTCGAGAGCTTTACCACATCCTCTTCCAGCCGGTTCACGTACTCGTCATTTCGCTTCTGCTCCAGTTTCTGCACCGATGTCCTGGTCACCAGCGCCGCGGGAAGGTATGCTTCCGGTGTAAACCCTCCGGCCCGCTCGATGAGATGTCCCAGGGTTTCTTTTTCTAAAATCACATATTCACCGGGAAAAACGAATTCGCCCTTTAGCACGACCCGCCGTTCATCCTCCCAGCCTTTTTTGGTGCGGATGTAAACCCGGTCGAATTTTTTAAGCAAGATATTGTTCAGGGAATCGTCGTTCAGCGCGCAGGAAACGCAGAAGCTTATCTTTTCGGTGGACACGATTTCGCCGTTGTAGTTACGGCGGTAAATCTCGCCGTGCTGCGGACTTGCCTCTTCGGCAAGACCGCCGGCCTTGATGATGAGGTCGCGGACCTTCATGTTTTCAAGGAGCTTCTGCTGCCCGGGGTTGGTCACGGCGCCGTCGATGGTGACATTTCTCTCAGGCTCGAAATAATCGCGCGAGTAAATAACGACTTCGTCGCGCGGCTGCAGCGGAATGTTCTGGTCTGAAGCGTGGTCGTCCAGCGCCTTTTTAAGATTGAACGGGATGAGCCGGTTAAGGAACGAAGGCGGCTCCTGGCGCAGGACAAGGGCGTAGTCGAAGTAGGTCTCGGGCTGCAGAGCATGGAAATCGGGGATAATGTCGGACACCTTTATGCCAGGCTTGTATTCATATTTGCCCGGCCGCATGACGTTGCCTGAAAGATAAACGGCGTTCTTGTTTTTTTCGACAATGGGGAAAATTTTAATGACATCACCGTCCTGTACCTCGAAATCGGGAATAGATCCCGGGGTTTCCGACGTCAGATCGAGCACCACCTGAAACTGGTTGTCTTTGTAACGCTCGACCTGGATCCGGCTGACCCATCCGGTTGGTGAAACCCCTCCCGCCAGCTGGAGCGCTTCCTTGAGCGTGGTATTAGGTTTGATTTCATATAGCGCGCTTCGCCGCACGTTGCCCGCGATGGCGACCATCTTCTTCACAACCGGGACCATGATGACATCGCCCGATTTGAGCCGAAGCCGCGTGTTGTCGCTGCCCGACATGAGAAAATCATAGAAATCGACCGTAGCGATGGTGCTACCGTTCCGCTTGAGCTGGATGTTGCGCAGCGACCCGCGCCTTGTGGGACCTCCCGCCGCAAACAGCGCGTTTGTAACGTTTGACAGCCCACTTACGGTGTAATACCCCGGCGATTTCACCTCGCCGACGATGAACACACCGATAGATCGCAATTCACCCAGGGAAACCGTTGTCTGTACGCCTTCGATGTTCTGCACGCGGTCAAGGATGTTTTTCTGCAGCGCAGTGTAGGGCAGTCCCGCCACGGGCAGCGGTCCGATGCGCGGTATATTGATTTTTCCGTCCCTGTCGATTTTGAGCCGGTATTCCTCATTGATCCTCCCCCATAGCAGGACAATGACCTCGTCTCCGGTGCCTACGATGTAATCTGCAGGCGTTGCGCCGTAATCTGCGGGAACAAACGTTGTGGGTTTTGTGCCGGTAAAAATATCGAGTCCGAAAATCGTAAGGGTTTTGAGCAGTGAATCAGGATCGACAATCTTGTTCCGCAACATGTTCTCGTATATGGAAAAAATACCGGTCGAATCGATTTTCTTTCGGGCAGCTGTTGTGTCAAGTGAAAGCGTGGTATCCCGTTTAAGGGTGTCCTTGGGCTGGGCCTGCGTCGCCGCGACCCTCTTTTCCATTGTCTGCCTCAGGTTTTTTATTTCAACATCAGACAATCCTTTTTGTTTGAGGTATTGCATCAGGGCCAGGCTGTCTTTAAAATCAGCTTGGTATTGGGCAAAACATACCCCAAAAAGAAAGACAAAGATTAAGGTTGTCATTCTTGTCGTTGTTTTCATTCTCTTAAACCCTTACTTGAAATGGATGATATATCGTACATCACTATCAAGTGATTAATTATACCACTTTATCATAATTTACAATAAGAGACAATAAAAAAATAATTTATTTTCTCAATTTAATTGCGTTTAAATGATTGTCGGACCGGAAACTACTATTAGTTGTGCTTTTACAAGGCAAGAAAAACAAGAGGATCACAAATAAAGATGATTTTTATGGTGCTTTATCCCTCAAATAAATCTGCCACTTATCAATTAATTTCCCCCTCATAATTATACTTTGTAATATTCCCTATACCACGCCACAAATTTCTTTATTCCCTCATCAATGTTTGTCTTAGGAGAATATCCGAGTTTTGACAATTTTTGGATATCCGCCACCGTTGCCGGCACATCGCCGGCCTGCATCGGCCTGTATTCCATTTTTGCTTTTTTCCCAAGGTTCTTTTCAATCTCACCGATGAAATCCATGAGATTTTCAGCTTTGCTGTTTCCTATGTTGTAAATTTCATGCCGTACCGGATGCGAAAGCGCGAGTAAAACGCCCTCGACAATATCATCGATGTACGTGAAATTCCTTTTCATGTTTCCCTGATTAAAAACTTCAATCGGCCTGTTTTCAAGAATCGCCTTGGTAAAAAGAAACAGGGCCATGTCCGGCCTTCCCCACGGACCGTACACGGTGAAAAACCGAAGGCCCGAACAGTTGAGACCGTACAGGTGGCTGTAACAGTGTGCGGTGAGCTCGTTGGAACGTTTGGTGGCCGCGTAGAGGGAAATGGGACTGTCCACCCTGTCGCCCTCGGAAAACGGCAGTTTCGTGTTTCCGCCGTACACCGAAGAGGAGGAGGCATAAACGAAATTCTCAACCTGGTGATGACGCGCGATTTCTATGAGATTAAGAAACCCTTCGTTGTTCGATTTCTGATATGCAAACGGGTTTTCGATGGAGTACCGGACGCCCGCCTGCGCGGCGAGATGGCAGATTTTAGAAAACCTATATCGTGACGCGATGGATTTCAGTTCGTTATAATCGCAGATGTCCATCCGGTAAAAATGGAAGCCCCTGCAAGACTCAAGCTTTTTAAGACGAGCTTCCTTGAGCGATGGATCGTAATAAGCGTTCACATTGTCGACACCTGCGACTTCCTCACCCTGTCCGCACAGCCGCTTTACAACGTGGAACCCGATGAACCCGGCAGCTCCAGTGACAAGGATCATGCGTACTGCCTCCCCGTTTTCGGCCGCACCGTGCTGTCGGCGCCGTGGATGAGGGCGCCCCTGTCGAGCACCAGTTCACGGTAATGGTACTGCTGCTTGAGGTACACGTCATGCGTGGCCATGATGACCGTGGTGCCCCAACTGTTGATCTTCTGGAACAGAAGCATGATCTCCTTTGAAACGCCCACATCGAGGTTGCCCGTGGGCTCGTCGGCAAGCATGATCCATGGGTCATTGACAATGGCCCGCGCAATGCACACGCGCTGCTGTTCGCCGCCCGAAAGCTGCAGCGGAAAATACGCGCATTTGTGGGAAAGGCCGGTAAGGGCGAGCACCTCGAACACCTTCCGCTTCACCTGGCGCTCCCCGAGGCCCGTGACGCGCAGCGCGAAGGCGACGTTCTCGAACACGTTGCGGTCGGTAAGCAGGCGGAAGTCCTGGAACACGATGCCCAGCTTGCGCCGCAGATAGGGGATGTCCCGGCCTTGCATGTATTTCGAATCGTACCCGCCCACGAACACCTGGCCCTTGGTGGGGAGCTCCTCCATGTAGATATGCTTGAGGAGCGTGGTCTTGCCCGCGCCGCTGGCGCCGGTGAGGAACACAAATTCGCCCTTGTCAATAAAGAAAGACACGTCGGTGAGCGCCTCGAAGGCGCCGCCGTACGATTTCGTCACATGAGAAAACTGGATCATGCGCCGTCCTTTTTCCGCAGCAGAAAATGCACCCGCTCGGAGCAGGCGGTGTGCTTTTTAAACGAGAAATCGTCCCACATGCCCAGGATATCGAATAGCCGCGGGGGGACAAAGCCCTTTATGACGTTCACGGGAAACACCTTTTGCTCGTGGTGTTCCATGCTCTTGGTATACAGGCAATCGTCGCTATTGTCAAGCGACAGCGCAAGCGCTCCGGCACCATCGTCCCGCGGCGCGGCGCCTGAACCGTTGTTGCGGCTGAAAATCGTGAAGTCGTTATACTGCATGTTCTTGAACGGCTGATAATAGCTGTGCCTGAAATAAAAATGCTCGCCGAAATCGTCGGCGTCAACGTATTCGTTGAAATTGGCGGTCGAATTATACACCGTGGTCACGTCGAACAGAAAAAGGCCGTCCCGGTAGAGGTGCGCATAAACCTCCGAAAACAGCCGCTCATATTCCGCTTTGTCCAGCAAATAATTGATGCCGTCGTACAGGAAGAGAACGAGGTCGAAGCCGGCCCGACCCCTGAGCGGGAGCAGCCGGCCGTCGGCGCAGACCACGTTTTTGAGGCGGCGCCGCGCCTGGACGCACATCGGATGCGAAAGGTCGGAGGCGATGTAGTGAAACCCCGCAGCGCAGAGCCGCTCCCCCAGCATGCCCGTTCCCGCCCCGATTTCAAAAATCGACGGCCGCGCCGCCGCGCAATATCGATGGATGATTTCTTCGATAAGGGAGTGCCACCGGTGGTATCCGACATGCGCCATGAGCCGGTCGTAGAGCGGGGCAAGTGCGCGATAGTTCACGGACATTATAACCTTATGTCAACGTATATCTCGCGGCGCCATTTGCTGACAAGGTCGATGAGCTTCTTCTGCGCCAAGATTTCCCGCGTCTTGTCGGCGAGCAGTTCGTAGTCGTCTTCCAGGGTAAGCTGCCTGGTTTTCTTCCGGTCGTCGAGGCGGTAGAGCGTGATCTCATTACCGTCGCGCAGCGGCTCGCTGATGCCGCCGACCGGAAGGCTGTCGATCACCGCACGCAGCGCCTCGGAGAGGCTGAACAACGGAATCCATCCCATGCGCCCCTTGTGCGCCCGGGACTCGGCGTCGGTGGAAAGGAGCTTCACCGCGGCGGCAAAATCGTCACCGGTTTTCGCCGCGGCCCTCACCGAGTCGAGCCGCGCCATGATTTTAACGACGGCCGCCTCGGGCGGCGTCACGCGCACGAAAATCTGGCGCACGTGCACCATCTGGTCCTTCTTGGCAACCACCTGCACGATGTGGAACCCCAGCCGCGATTCGAACACGTCGCTGATCTGGCCCACGCCGAGCGAGAAGGCGGCCTCCTCGAATTTGAGCTCGCTGAGGGTGCCCTTGGCCACAAACCCGAGGTCGCCGCTGTCGGCCGCGGACGCGTCCTCCGAATACTGCTTGGCCAGCGCGCCGAAATCTTCGCCCTTGTCAAGACGCCGCTTGATGCCGCCGATCCGGACATAGGCGGCCTGACGCAGGGAATCGGCCGTGGTGAGCGTCACGGTGATCTTCGACAGCAGCACGCTCTCGCCGATGGCGGGAAGGCTGTCCTTGTAGTCGCGGTAGAAAGTCTGTACGTCGTTCTTGCTCGCGTTCACCTGTCCCACGTAGAGCTGCTGCACCTTCTGCTTTATCAACTGCTCCTGCACCTGGCTTCGTAGCTGCGCCTTGAACTTGTTAACGCCCATGCCGTATTTGTCCCTGAGCTCGTGCTCAAGCGCGTCCATGGTCATGGAGTTCTGCTGGAGGATCTGCGCGATATGGCCGCTCACCGCCTGGTCGACCTCGGTCTCCTTCACCACGATGTTCGAGTCCTTGGCCGCATGCACGATGAGCACCTTGCCGTCGATCAGGTCTCCCAGGTATTGCTTCCGCAGGCCCTTGATGCCCGCGGTGTCGGGCTTCTCTCCCGCGGCGGTCTGGCGGGCGACGATATAGGCGTCGAGCTCCGAAAGGAGGACCACCGAATCGCCCACGACCGCGGCGATGCCGTCGAGCCGCTCGAGCGCAAGGGAAGCCGCCGCCAACACCAATAAAAAAGAAAATGCCGTTCTTAGGTTCACGGCGTCACTCCTTGATTTCCTGGGTTGCTGTGTCGGAAAGCGTGTCCGCCGTTTTCGGCGCGGCAGCCTCGGCAGGGGCGTTTTGGTGCTGGTCGGCGATCACCTCGAGGTGCGTCTCCACGATCATTTTGGTGCGCAACGACGCGATGAGCTGCTCCACCGCGGCGTTTTGCATTTTTGCGGCGAGGATGTTGGTGATGTCGTCCCGCACCTCGTCAAGCTTGCAGAGCGCGCCCTTGGGCTGCTTGTCGAGCACCCGCACGATGCAGTAGCCGACGGCGATCTTGATGACGCCGGTGGTCCCGTTCACCGGCGTGGCGGCCACCTCCTGGGCAAGCTCGGGCGGGATCTCGTCGAGCTTGACATACGGTATATTCCTGTCGTCGGGCGGCGGCACTTTGGAATACTTCGCGGCGAGGGACATGAAATTGTCGGCCGTCACGAGGCCGCGGACCTTGCGCGCGGTTGCGGCGTCGTCGCACACGATCTGCAGGTATTTCGCCACGTTCTTTTCGCGCACGAACCGCGCCTTGTTCTCGCCGTAGTATTTTTCAATGAGGCTGTCGGGCACGCGGATGTCCTGCAGGGGGACGGCATTGCGGCTCGTGAGCTCGGCGCACAGCAGGTCTTCCTTCATGCGCCGCAGCCGCTCGCGGATGGTTTCCTCTTTGTCTATTTTGAGCCTGAGCGCCTCGTGGTACAGGATCTTGTTGTCGACCCACTGCTTCACGTAGTTGACGATCTGCTCGCGGGTGATGAAATCGCTGTAATCGGGCGGGATGCTCTTGTACAGTTCGTCAAGTGTCAGCACCGACGATCCGACGCGCGCGATCACCGGGCTCGCGGGCCTGCTTTTGCAGCCGGCGCCGGCAAGCGTGATGCAAAAAACCGCGGCAACGGTGCGGAACATAAGGCTCAATGGTTTCATAGGCGTGAAAAAAAATACATGATGGGGCTGGGCAAATCCATGCGCTTTATGCGAGCGGCGCAAGCACGTCCCGCGCCTCGAGCGCCTGCTCGCGCACGGTCCTTGCCGAAAGAGCGGTGCGCAGCTGCACCGGCTCGCCGTTGACGATCTCGAAACGGCGTTTCGATTTTGAAAAAACGCGGCCGATGGCGTCGCGCACCGCCGCGGCCTCGCCCTCGAAGAACATGCCCAAGATGCCGTCCTGGGCAATGCTCACCTTCGAACAGCCGGCAACGCGGCCGAGCACCTTGATCTTCATGAGCAATAAAAGCGACAGCACGCTTTCGGGCATGGGGCCGAACCGGTCGGCGATTGCCCGTTCGACTTCGTCAACGTCTGCGGCCGATTTCGAGGCCGACAGCTCCTGGTACACCGCGATGCGCGCGCCGCCGTCCTCGATGTAATCGGTGGGAATGTACGCCTCGAGCGGGATGTCGAGAACAAGCTCCTTTTCCTTTTCGGCGGGTTTGGCCTCGCCGCGCAGTTCCTTGACCGTCTCCTCGAGCAGCCTGCAATAGAGCTCGAATCCCACGGCCGCGATGAACCCGTGCTGCCGCACGCCCAGGATGTTTCCCGCGCCGCGTATCTCCAGGTCGCGCATGGCGATCTGGAACCCGGAGCCCAGGTCGGTGTACTGCTCGAGCACCCGCAGGCGCCGCAGCGAAATCTCACGCGCCTCCTTGAACGACGGCGCGAGGAAATACGCGAACGCCTGTTCCGAGCTGCGCCCCACGCGTCCGCGCAGCTGGTACAGCTGCGACAGCCCCATGGTGTCGGCGCGGTTCACGATGATGGTGTTGACATTCGGGATATCGAGCCCGTTCTCGATGATGACCGTGGACACGAGAACGTCGTAGCGCCCGGCGATGAATTCCTTCATGATGCGCTCGAGCTCGCGCTCGTGCATCTGCCCGTGCGCGCACACCACCCGCGCACGGGGCACCAGCGCCTCGATCCGGTCGCACACCCCGCCGAGCGTCTGTATGCGGTTGTGTACCGCGTACACCTGGCCGCCGCGCTCGATTTCGTTTTCGATCGCGGTCTTCACGATCTCGTCGTGGTATTCCATGACGTGCGTCTCGATGGGCAGGCGGTTGCGCGGCGGCGTGTTGATGATGGAAAGGTCGCGCGCGCCGATAAGCGACATGTGGAGCGTGCGCGGGATGGGCGTGGCGGTCATGGAAAGCACGTCCACCTTGTACCGGTACTGCTTGAGCCGCTCCTTGTGCCGCACGCCGAACCGCTGCTCCTCGTCCACCACGAGCAGGCCGAGGTTCTTGAATAAGAGGTCCTTGGACAGCAGCCGGTGCGTGCCGATGAGGACGTCCACGACGCCGTCCTTGACTTTCGCGACCACCTCGCGCTGCTCCTTGGCCGACAGAAACCGCGACAGCATGGCGATGCGCACCGGAAAATCCGCCATGCGCTCCCTGAACGTGGCGAAGTGCTGCGCCGCGAGGATGGTGGTGGGCGCGAGCACCGCGACCTGGTACCCGTCCATCACGGCTTTGAAGGCCGCCCGCATGGCCACCTCGGTCTTGCCGAAGCCAACGTCGCCGCACACGAGCCGGTCCATGGGCTTCTTGGACTCCATGTCGGCCTTTACTTCCGCGATTGCGCGCGCCTGGTCGGGCGTCTCCTCGTACACGAAGGCGTCCTCGAACTCCTTCTGCCACATGGTGTCTTTTGAAAACTGGATGCCCTCGTAGTACTGGCGTTTGGCATACAGCTCGATGAGCTCCTGCGCCATCTCCCGCAGCGATTCCTTGGTGCGCGCCTTGAGCCGCTCCCACGCTGCCGTTCCGAGCTTCGACAGGGCCGGGACAACCGACTCCTTCCCGATATATTTCTGCACCTTGTGGAAATCCTCAACCGGAACGCTGAGCCGGGCGTTTTCGTGATAGGCGATCACCATGCAGTCGCGGCCCGCGCCGCCCGCTACGATGTGCTCGATGCCCACGAACTTGCCGATGCCGTGGTCGATGTGCACCACGTAATCGCCGGGCGACAAGGCGTCGTATGAGGGAAGGGCGGCGCCCTGCCGCTCCTTTTTGTGCACGATCTGGCGCGTGGGCTGCCGGTTGAAAATCTGCAGGTCGGTGTAGTACAGCCGCCGGTTTGTTTTGTCGACAAAGCCGCGCGAAAGAAACCCGGTACATACCTTTACAAAAGGGCATTGCTGGCCGATCAACTCAAGGAGCCGCTCCGCGTATCCCTGGTTGCCGCACACGATCACGGTTTCGTCGCCCGCCGCGTTATGGGCGTTCAAATCGGCGATCAACGGCTCCATGGCTTGCGGAAACGCGGGCTGCTCGGCCATGGCGCAGGCATGTGTCCATGCGGCATCGCTGCCCTCGGCCGTGCCTACGAACACCCGCGCAAAAAGCCCGATGGCGTCCGTGATTTCCTGTTTGGCAATGAGCAATTTTTCCGGCGGCGACACATACGGCCGGAACGCGGCCGGCACGCGCTCAAGGTGGCGGGAGTAATTCTGCACGCATTCGTCAAACCGTCGCCCCGGCGGCAGAAGGTCGTCCCATACGAAAACGGCATCGCCCGGCAGATAATCGAAGAGCGTTGCCTCGGGCAGCGAGAACCAGTGGAAAAACCATTCGATGCCGTCGTGGTCCAAAAGTGTTTTCCACTGGTGAGAAAGCTTTGAAAACCCGCCCTCGTCGCCGTGCTTGTCAGTCGCGAATTTCCCGAGTGCCGCAAGACCCGTTTCGATCTGGCCGCCGGTGATGCAGTATTCCTTCATGGGAAAAATTTCCACCGATTGCCGCACCTGCGTGGTTTTCTGGGAAAATACGTCGAACTCGCGGATCGACTCGATCACGTCGCCGAAAAATTCCAGCCGCACCGGGCCGTCACTGATGAACGGATAGATGTCCACGATGCCGCCGCGCACGCAAAAGGTGCCCAAGTCGCTCACCACGGTCTCGCGCCTGAACCCGTTGTCGGTGAGCCACGCCGACAGCGTTGCAATCGATATCTCCCGTCCCGTGTCGAGCCTGATGATCCTGTTGAAAATCTCCCTGGGCGGCGGCACCTTCTGAAACAGCGCCGCGTGCGGCGCCACGTACACCGCCTTTTTGCCGTTTAACAAATCGGAGAGCACCCGGATCCTGCTCTCCACCACGGGCCCGAACGGCGATTTCATATTGTACGGAACTGCATCGCGCGACGGAAAAAGAGCTACGGAATCCTCGCCGAGCAACGACGCGCATTCGGAAGCGAGCACCTCGGTCCGCTTGCTGTTCTCCACGCACACGAGAACGGACTTGCCCGACATGGCAAACATGCTGGAAACGAGAAACGCGTCGCTCGAGCCCGCGCAGCCGGTGAACAGGGCCGACTCGGGCCTGCGGCCGAGCCATTCGGCGATGCCGGGGAAGGTGCCGCGGGAGAGGAGTTTGGAAAGGGGGTCTATGGGCATGGGTGATTCCGATTTAGCAAATTATACCAGGAAAATACCTAAAGGGATAGATACCTGTGTGGGAAACCCGGTAGTCAATAAGCAAAAATAATTCTTGGAAGATTGATGACGCGGTTGATAGAAGCGTTGAAGAGTTGCCACAAGAAAAGTGGCTATTTTCAAGCACCCTTCTCCTGCTTAAGGTTATAAAATGGCTTGAACTCGGGTTGCCTTGTCGCCGTATGCAAGCGGCGTTCTGAAAATTTACGTTGACGGCATGCTTGATGATTCAACCGCTTCCCTCGCTCCTTTGGAAACACAATTCGGATCTTCAGCGTCTTTGCAAATAGGATATTGTCCCGCTGGCAGCAGATTCATCGGCAAACTGGATGACATTCGAATCTACAACAGGGTCCTGTCGGACGCCGAAATAGCGGGTGTCCATTCGTTATCAAATTGATTAGAGAAATTTCCTAACTCCTTCGCTCCGCGGCTTTGTTGGCATAATGAAGAAAAACGGCCCCCGGATAAAGCGCGCCGCATGTGGTCCGGCGCGCCGGCGCGTTCTAAAATCCCGTCTTTTTTTTACAGGGAATTTGAGACATCTGAACTGGCTGGCAGAAGCAACATCAATCCGGGCACGCTTAATCCTTGATTCCAGCCGGGCTTAATGTTTACAGGTTTCAAGCAGGAAACTATGAAGAAAGAAATTTGACCTGTCCACACTATTGGCACAGTCGGAACCATTTTCTTCCAGAAAACACTTGAGGATTCTCACGGCAGCCTGTGATATCACGGCGGCAGCGTTCAATGATGTTTTTGATGTTTTTAACTTCCATGCGGCGTTACCGCTTTCAATGAATTTCTACTGAACTTGTATTTTTTCCAACTATGATCCGTGAAACTTTAGAAATCGTGGAACCTCGTCCCAACAGATCAAAATGCGGTATGCATGGAGAGATTGGAACCGGAATAAAAAATTTAGAAGAACGCTGTATTATTTGCGTTGTTGGTTTTTTATTAATTGTAAAACTCCAAGTTGGAGACCAACCAGACGTCATAATCAAAGTAGGATCCATAATTATTACATCGCACACATGCCAATAATAGGTATTTGGCGGAAGAACAACCGTGTCTTGAGTTTTCACCGTTGTCATGACAAAAAGTGAATTCGTGCTATCTAGAAGACCGATACAATTCGGGATTGTATCATAAAAAGATTGTGTTTTACCGAAAGAAAAGTTTGTGTCTAAAGAGATTTCAACCTGGTACATAATGATACCTATACGCGGCACCCAGACAAAATTCCATACAGCAGAATCCATTGTTATGCCATTTGCGGGGCTTATCAAATATGGACTAGGTAAGACGTTTTGCCCCAGGATTCGCATAGTGAACATCAATAGGATTATTGCCATAATTCTGTAATTTAGCCGTGCTTTAAAGCCCACAGCAAGCTCCTTATTTTGAGGTACTGATGGATCTGTCTCCCAAATATATGGCAAAAAGCAGAGAGAAGCAATTTTTTTTCACTGCTCCAACAGTCAATTTTTCAACATGCTGTTGTGTATGCCGTAGTATCTGTAGTGCCCTTTTAACTCCGTTATCAAATACTTTAGTTGCTGTTTTTTTCCGTTTGGGACTTCTACGATTGAACAGGATGGATCGAGAACCGGTTCAGCCATGGAGAAATATAAAATGGCTGAGGTCGCTTAAACATATATCTCGAAATAAAATGTTTTCTGGCGGGAAACATTTTCTTAGAGAGGCACTCAAATAGTCTGGATGTTGGCCTTTTGCAAGGGTATATATCGAGTGAAGGTGAGATCTATTGGGATAGCGCCAATATCACCACTCTTGGAAGGGATGCTCCTATGCGAACTTTTTTAGGTATTACCTTAGTATCTGGAAATAGCCTGATTGAGAATGATGTTTCCCATTTGTCTTAGAGAAAAAAATGTGTCATGCCCATTAGTTATGGTATTTAAAGTGTCCGGTTTCGAGTCCGGTATTAAAGCGTGTTTAAGTGTACTAAAGTGCGATTGATAAAAATTCTGAAAGTGAATTACCCCGCCCATAGGGCGGGGCTTCTGTAATAAAATGTCAAAACATGAAAATTGTTGGACGCCATTCATCCCCATTTACAGAACGGAGTATTCCGTCATTTTCTAATAAAAAAAATGCCCATTTTCCACTGATATTCGAAGGAAAACAGGCATTTTATTTTTGAGCTAGGCGGGATTCGAACCTGCGACTCTCGCCTTAAAAGGGCGATACTCTACCACTGAGTTACTAGCCCATTGCTGATGCCGGCGCAATTTAAAAGTGATATAAAATATATCTCCTGCAAGAATTTTTGCAATGATTGGAGCTTCCAAAATCATTTGAGATGGGCGTTCCCCTCCCCTTCGCCAGGGCTCAGGGTCGGGTCGGCCGTACCCCTTCGGGTGCTTCCAAGGGTCGTCGTCCTTCGGCTCGGGCTGCCCGGCGCGAGGCCGCTTCGCGGTGCGTCCGGGCAGCACCACGCTTTAGCGCGGCCTCCGGTCCTGCCTAACGGGGCGGCGCGCTTCCAGTTAGTCAATGAGCAGCTGCGGCGCCCATCCAGCACCGAAAATCAATCAGCAATACCAAATTCGCAAACAACCTTCTGCCGATACGACAGAGGGGGAGACTTTCCCCACCAGATAATTTTGATTATTGTTGTTATTTACAAGTACGCCTTCACCTGCATCGACAAAACGTGCAGTCCGGTCGAGTTATAATAATTCTTCCCTATCTCCCCATGGTACCTCAGATCAATCGTAAAATGCGAGGCGAAGTCTACGTGACCCGTCGCCTCGATGGTGTGGGTGGTGCCACTGGCAAAGCCCTGGGCGATGCGGGGGTCCATGATGTTATTAAGGCCGACGGACGAATAGGCGTATGAGACCTCGACCTGGCCCTTGTTGAACACCTGCCACTGCACGCCGGGAACGATCCGGTAATACCAGCCGCCATTGGCGGCCGAGTCCTGGAACGCCCAGCCGCCGGCCTCCTTGCAATACAGCGTAAGCGGGTGCAGGGGATTGAATTTTTCGGTGAGCATAGCGTGCCGGTCGCCGATGTCGTAGCCGCTTTCCTTGTAGGAATCTTTTCTCCACAGCTCCAGCGTGCCGCCCTCGATGCCGGCAAACCACGGTTCCTTTGTCCGGTCCAGCCCGAGGCCCCAGTCGATGCCCTGCTCGTAGTAGTCGGTTAATTTTTTAGAAAACGGCTCGGCATACAGCTTGCCGTGAAGACCCTTGAGGCTGTCGGGCGCCCATTCGACATTCTGGCGATACGACAGGTCCGAAACCTGCAGGGCCACCGAGTCCCCCAGCTGCTTGGCCGAGAACAGCGACATATACCCCGGCACCCACGACGCGGCAGGCAGGGGATTTGACATTGACAGATGCTCCTCGCAGGTGAGCGAGCCCATCCACGTCAGGTCGCGCAGGATGCCCTTCCCCGCTTTCTTGACAGGAGAGAACGACCAGTTAAGCAGGAGGCGCGTCTTGCGCGCCCTGCCCTGCTGGGTGCTGTCGTACACCTCGCGCTCCTGCAGGTAGTAATCGCCGTTCGCCTTGGGTATGTAGGTGTGGAGCGAATCGCTCCACACGGCGTCGCCGCGGCCGGGCTGCGCGTAGACCCCCACCTTCTGGTAGGAGGACGCCTTTTCGATGTTGACGCGGTATTCCTGGTGCGAGGTGAAGCCGCTTGACTTCGGCGACACGTCGCTCTGTGCGGTGACCAGCACGGTCGAGGTCTGCTGTGCGTTGAAAATGTCAAGATCAAGATAGTGGCTCGTGAGGTCCACCTTCCATGACTTGGTGACGGCCTTGGAAAGCGACTGGTCCCACGAGAAGCTCCGTCCGGTGTCCTGCGCGCTAAGCTCGCTGCCGGTTCCCTTCCGGTAAAGCTGGTACAGCACCGCTTCGCGCAGCAGCCACGGCGCCCAGGTCACGGTGGCGCCGGCGCCGAGCCGGCCGGAGTTGCCCGTGGCCTGGTCCATGCGCCATTCGTCGCCTGCCGAAAGCTGCCATGCGGTTCCGAACAGCGGGAACCGCGCGTCAACGTCGTCGCGCCTGGTGTTTTCGCCCCAGAGAAGATGGCGAAACAGGCTTCCCTGGTACTCGAGCGAATAATTCCTGAATGCCGTTGCCTGCGCCGCACCGCCGATCCGGTCCGTGTGGAGGATGTTGTCGTGCCGCAACTGGCCGTAGTTGAGCTCGGCCCACGTTCCGGGCAGGATTGTTCCACCCGCGCTGGCCTGCCAGTTCTGGCGCAGTCCCGTGCGCATGTCGCTGGTCGTGTCGTCCCAGGATTGGCGGCCCTCGTAGGTGCTCACCACCTCCCGGGTGAAGTTGGGCGTGATGTACTGTTGGCCTGCCGAAAGCCAGAGCGAGCGCTTGTCAAATGATTTTCTCCCCAGCAGCAGGCTGGCATTGGATGCGGCTCCTCTATTGTCGTTGTCGTCTTTCGACGAGGCAAGGTTTTTGTCCTGGTCTGTTCCCGCAATGTCAATATCCGCCGAGACCAACTTGTGCGGCGCGAGAGACACCTTTATCTCGCCGTTTGCCGTGCCCTGCGGAAGCGGGAGCTGCGTGGAATCGGTGGCCGTGCCCAGCCCGGGCCCTACGTATTTGTAAATAGCGCCCGGTATCTCGGGGTGCGCGTTCTTGGCCGCCGTGTCGACCGCATAGGCGCCGTTTCCCTGTCCCCGCTCCGAAAACCACACCGCGTAAAACCCGGCGTTCTGGCCCGGCTGCTTGGGATCGTACGGGGTGAACACGTAATGGCTGTCGCTGAGGGTGTACAGCGGCCGCACCTGACTTTCCTGCGCCACCTCCTCGGGAGCGATGAGGCGGCCGCTCGGGTGCTGCGGCGGGACGTCGCCCGCCTGCGCTATGAGCGCCATGTCGCTGGGGGAAATGGAATTGTCGAGGGGACGGTTCTTGTCGTCGCCCTCGTACCAGAACCCGCCGTCCACCTTCACCGACGAATCGGGCAGCGCCCCAGACACGTTCGCGCCCGCCAGCATGCGCTGGTAATCGAACAGCCGGTACTGGTATTCCACCCGGATGATGTCGTCGTCGCGGATGAGGGTCTTGGGGGTGAAGGTGATGGTGCCGAGATCGTAGTTCACCGTGAAATCGGCCTGGTCTCCCTCAGCGGTTTTCTGGCCGTTTACCGTGAGCGAAACCGTGCCGCGGATCGGCATGATGAAGCTCTGTTCGCCCTCGCCGGTGAGGTAATAGGGTCCCTGCAGCCCCGCCTTGCCCTTGATGGTCTGGATGGTGTACTTGCCGCCGCAGATGGCGCCGAACGCCTTGACGCTGTACCGGGACGAGGCAATGCCCGCGAATCCCGGTTTGCCGCCAGGCTCGCCGCCCATGTACGCTGCGGAGATGCCGGTGAGCTTTTTCTGGTCGCCGGTGAATATGCCCGTGAGCACTGGCCAGTAGGCGTACTGGTCTCCCACCACGACCGAATAGTGCGGGTTGTCAAGCGCGACATAGATCCGGTCGAAATCCGAGAGCTCGCGCGTTCCCTCGATGTTCGTGCCCTGGTCGGTGAGGTGTCCCGACAAAACGGTGTGCGGCGCCAATTCGCCCGACAGGCTCACGTCGAGCGCCTGCTCGAGGTTCATGCTGCCCGCGGTGCCCACGCTCACATTGACGCTCTTGTACCCGCTCAGCGTGACGTTCTGCTCCGCGAATTCCTCGGCCTTTGCCCTGAACAGCGAATCGCGCACGAGCACCACGGTGTCGTGGAGGCCGGCAAAGCGCTTTTCAAAAAGGGAATACAGCCGCGGCATGCCGAAATCGCGGGTGACGCACTGGACGCGGAGCGTTACGCCCTTCTGCACCGGCTCGGAAAACAGGAGGGAATTAGATTCGTCAATAAAGGTGAACGAGGGGACGTACAGCGATTCCGCCGGCGCACGGCCGGCGCTGTCCTTTACCGATGCGGATTTCAGCGTGACGCGGATCGTCGCCGTGTCGATGAAATATCGTCCCAGCGGATACGGCCCGGGGCCGCCGTTGCCGACAATGGTGGTGTCGAGGCCGGCGCATAACCCGGCCGACACCGCAAGGCAAAAAACCAATCCTGTCCTGAACGTAGCACTATTCCTTATTTGATTGGGCCGTCCTGACAACGGCGTTAAAAACGGTATCGCTAGAATTTGCGGCAACGGGCCTGGGGCCGGTGCATTCCCGATAGGGAGGCTTGATCTCACCGTTGTTCCATACCACCGTGATGTTGTCTGCGCACGGCGCAAAGAACTGCGGCCTGCTCGGACCATAGACGGCAACAATGGGAGTGCCGAGTGCCGCCGCCGCGTGCTGCGCAAAACTGTCGAGGCACAGCAGCACGCACGCCTGTTTCAGGAGCAACTCCAGTTCGCCGAATGTAGGGAAGACAATCCGGCACGGTGCCTTGAGCCGGGAAACAATGGCATCCGAAACCGGCGCGTCGTCCTTCCCGCAAATGATGCGCGTCTCGAGTTTCTCCTGCGCCATGAGCCGGTCGATCACCTGCGCGAATTTCTCGGCCGGCCATTGCTTTTCCGGATTGAACGTGCCGGGATGGACGAGCACCAGCCTGCGGCCCGCCGCAGGCCCCGGAACCGGAATAGTTTCTTTTGTCAATGCCGGCCAGAGCGGCTTGGCGCATGGTTCCGCGTCGCGGCCGGTGATGCAATGAACAAGGTGCGACCACCGCGCCGTGAGATGGCGGCAGTTTTCGGGCGTGGCATAGGCATTGGTGCACCACGGCCCGCCGCCGAAATCGCTGAACGATATCCGGCGGGGGATGTTGCAGGCGAGCAAAAAGGCAAGCCCGCGTATGTCGCCGACCAGATCGATCGCCATGTCGAAACGCTGGCCGCGTATCCGACGGACGCAGGCATATACGGCGCGCACCGATCGCACAAATGGCTGTTTGAAAAGCCAGGGAGGGGAAAACGGGACAAACCCGTGCACCCATCCGCTGGCGCACAAAAACTCGCACGCCGATTGACGGGTGATAAGGTGCACCTCACTGTTTGTAAACGCCGTGCGCAGCGCGGCAAGGGTATGGGAATATTGCAGCGTATCGCCCAAAAGATAGCCGTCCTGTATTAAAATTTTTTTAGGCGGGTTTTGTATTTTTTTT